>OAZW01000103.1_pt1 | contig 121800 bp, 107 predicted proteins | sample 1495231 | NCBI WGS metagenome assembly OAZW01 (sample SAMEA2580062, study PRJEB22360) | human gut metagenome | reverse complement strand
TTCTGGAATTCAAATCGTTATAAAGAATTTACCAACTATTTTTGGCCACATGGCCAAAATGGAACTTTTTACAGCTTTCAACTTTTATCTTTTAGTTTTTATCTTTTAACTTCATTTACTCCTCCACCGGTTCGAAATCTTCTTTACCAACGCCACAAAGCGGGCAAACCCAATCTTCCGGAATATCTTCAAATGCGGTTCCAGGTGCGATTCCACCATCTGGATCACCTACTGCAGGATCATAAATATAGCTACATACTGTGCAAATGTACTTTTTCATAGTCTTCATTGTTTTAAAGTTTCCAACAAATATAATAAACTCACCAGACATTACATGAATTTTTTCAATAAATTCAAGTGTTTATACGGGGCATAACGAAAATGGTTATCAAAAAATGTGAAAGATTTTACCACGGAACGTAAATTACTGAAAAGTTCAAAACTTGCTTTCCCGTGATACTTTCCGATTCCACTCATCCCCACACCCCCGAAAGGCAAACGGGGATTTGCCAGATGCACGATTGTGTCGTTCACACAAGCCCCTCCCGAAGAGGTTCGGTTTAAAACTTCACGAGCCTCTCGCTCGGGTCCGAAATAATACAAGGCCAAGGGTTTCTCCCGCTTATTCACGAAACGAATCACGTCATCTATCTCCCGGTAGGTCAGTACGGGTAGAATGGGACCGAATATCTCTTCCCGCATGATCGGACTATCAGACTCCACGTCAATCAGTACCGTAGGAGCAATATACTTTTCCTCCACGTTCACCTCACCCCCGACAACCACCTGTCCGGAAGAGTGCATCAAGCGCGCTAACCTTTCTGTCCCCTCCCGGTGAACAATCCGCGGATAATCAGGACTTTCATACGGGCAATCCCCATAAAATCGTTTCACGGCCAGTCTTACGGCCTCAACAAACTCTGTCCTTTGATCTTCATGCACAAACACGTAATCGGGGGCAACACACGTCTGCCCGGCATTGATAAACTTTCCCCAAGCCGTACGACGAGCCGCAATCTCCACGTTCGCACCACGCCCCACGATACAAGGACTTTTCCCGCCCAACTCTAAAGTTACCGGGGTTAAATGTTTCGCCGCCATTTCCATAACATGTTGTCCGAAACGGGGACCTCCCGTGAAAAAAATATAATCAAAATGCTCTCTCAACAACTGCTCCACCACATCCCCTTCTCCATCAAACACAGATACATAAGCGGGTTCAAAAACTGCCGCAACAATCTTCTTTATAACCTCCGCCGTTGCCGGCGCAAAAGGAGACGGTTTCAACACAACACAATTCCCGGCAGAGATGGCACCGATTAAAGGTTCCAACAATAATTGAAACGGGTAATTCCAAGGGGCGATGATCAATACAACACCATACGGCTCGTACATGATCCGGCTTTTCGAGGGCCAAAAAGCCAACGGGGTTGCCCGTCGTCGGGGTTTCACCCACCGTCTCAGATGTTTCACGTGATAGTCAATCTCCCCCAACACCATACCGATCTCCGTCAGGTAAGCCTCTCCCCCCGACTTTCTCAAATCACTCCACAAAGCCGCATTTATCTCTTCCATCTGTCCGGTAATAGCCCGCCTCAACGCCCTCAAACGTCCTATCCTGCAAGCGACCTCCCTTGTCATTCCCTTATCAAAAAACTCCCGTAAAGGAATCGTGTACTCCTCTTTTCTAGTTTCCGATTCTACCATATCTCAATCATTCCTGTATCATGTTGTTATAAATACTAAAACAAAGGTATATTTTATTTTGACAAAAAACCTTTTCTCCATCGAATCGTTATATCCGGAGAGAAACAAAAAACAAAATATGAAAATAGGTGCTTTATATGCCTTACTATCAGTCATAACATGGTCGATCATCAGTGTCATCACCCGTTTTTGCCTGTTAAACTACGAGGCCAACATTCTCGTGTTCGCCTCCATGCAGATTTTCGCCGGGGGAGTCGCGCTATTACTTATCCGAAAACCTGTAACCGCAGAAGGCTGGAAAGCAGGTGTCGGTTATTCATGGCTGTACACGTTACTGCAAATATTCCGGAATTTCTTTCTAGCCGCAGTTTACCTGTACATCACCAGTACCGAAACCAGCTTGTTAATCAACATAGAAGTTGTAGTAACGGCAATACTGGCCTACATCTTTTTCAAGAGAAAACCCCACAGTAGCGACATCGTGGGGATGCTCGTGATCACGGTCGGCATTATCCTGTTTATCCGTACCCTCCCGGAAGCCATACAACTACGGGTCTCCATTCTCGTCTCCCTGGCAGTTCTGGCAAGCTGTACACGAGCCATCGTGGTAGAGAAAACCACTATCGCCAGTCCCAACACCTCCGTACGCCAAAAATGCGGGATCTCCGGATTCACCATGTTCTGGGGTGGCACGTCGGTCATACTTTTCTTAATCCTGATCGCCCTCGTGGAACACTATTTTGCCAAGGAACTTATGGCCATCCCGTTTTCAATGCTCTACCTGCCTAAGCTCACCGAGATATTCCACCCGATGACGATTATTGCCGCCTGCGTGACAGGTTTCCTACTCACCTCACTCTCCACGTACCTATACTACGCCACCCTGCAAACGGCAACTGCCGAAACCTTCATGACCTTCCGGGCCTTCCAGCCCATGCTAACCTTCGGGCTGGAGGCATGGATTGCAGTCTACTCCATCGACTTGCGCCCCGACTTGGACACGAGAGATTACATCTTGGCCTGCATCATCATCCTAGGTTCCCTACTCATCTTGATCATGCCTCCAAAACGAGTGGAAGAAAATCGCTCGAAACAATACATGACGGACTAAATAATTGAAAAGACTACCCCCTCTAACTCCCCCTTACACAGGGGGAGAAACAAACGCAAGAAAGCACTACAATATAACAATGGAGCATATCCTCCCCCTTTCCAAGGGGGAGCTAGAGGGGGTTGGAATCTAAAATTTAAAATCAACAAGACTTAAAAGAAAACGTTTGATTTCATCTTTTTGATCCGGATGGAACCAATGAATATCAGCGTCATTGCGATACCAGGTAAGTTGCTTTTTTGCATATCGGCGGGTATTTCGTTTGATGAGCCGGATAGCCTCTTCCCGATCAAACTTGCCATCAAAGTAATCGAACCACTCCTTGTACCCTACCGTATTCAAGGCATTCAGGTGGAGTAAAGGATAAAGACTACGGGCCTCCTCCTCCATTCCGGCCTCCACCATCTGATCCACCCGGCGATTAATCCGGTCGAACAATTCTTCTCTTTCCCGGTTCAACCCGATCTTCACGATGTCAAACTCCCGCTCCTTCACGCTTCCGGTCAAAAAAGAAGAATAAGGCTTTCCGGTCATTAGGCAAACTTCCAAAGCGTGCATGATCCGTTTGGCATTCTTTAAATCCACCGTAGTATATGATACGGGGTCCAACCTTTTCAACAACATCCGCAACGCCTCGATTCCATCCCGTTCAAACATCTCTTTCACGGAAAGACGCACTTCCTCGTCAATCGTGGGCATCTCGTCAATTCCCTTGCACACGGCGTCAATGTACATCATAGAACCACCCGCCATGATCACCACCTCTTTCGTCTCGAACAACTCCCGGATCTTCCGAAGCGCTTGTTGCTCGAACTCCCAACAATTAAAATAATTCCGGACAGACTCCGTTTGTATAAAAAAATGAGGAACTGCCTCCAGTTGCTCTCGCTCCGGCACGGCAGTTCCTATATACATTTCCTTGTAAATCTGTCGGGAATCACATGAAATAATCGACGTCCCATACATCTTGGCCAGCTCGATACTCAAATCCGTTTTCCCCACTCCTGTCGGTCCAAGCAATACGATTAACGTCTCCATGCAAATTTTCGATTTAATGATTTTAGATTTTAAATTGAAAAAGGAGCCTTGTGCGGCTGGAATTTAAAATCTAAAATCTAAAATTATCAAAGTCTATCTATATAATCATCCAAACTCTCGTAGCGTTCGTCACGATAATACTCATCATCACCACCCCGGTCTTGGCGATCCTCGTCGTCATAATCCCCGTTACCGAACTCTTCCATGAAACTATCGTCATAATCCCCCTCGTACTCTTCCTCCGGCTTGTCAAACTCCCAATCAGCATTCCCATCCTCGTAAGAGAATTGTTCCGGAATATCCCCCTCACAAGCAACGCATACCGGCATCACGTCGGAAGAGTCACGGATATATTCCCCGGCATACTCTACCTTAAAATATTTGTTAGAGAAGAAATCATACACGTACTCTAATTCAAGACACCCCGGTTTAATGATGTCACTGATTTTCGTGTTGTCCATGACGAGCGTTTCATTTTCCTCGTCCTCTGTCGTCATATCCATCAATGCAATTTCTTTCACCCGGTTTCCCATCCGGTCAAGCGTGAAAAAAGATGCCATTTGAGAGCTGTCATAATTCAACGTCTCAACTATTTTATCGTGAAATTGTTGAAACGTCTGTTCTCCACCAACAGCAATCTCACATCTAAAATCCGAACTAGTCGGTAAACTGATTTCAAATCTGTAGTCCATATGTTATTTTATTTTAACCTAGCATCAATGCCGACCCGACGCCCAGCGCCGTTACACCCAATATCACTAAAATCACGAAAGCGACAACAGCCAACGCCACGCAGATTCCAACAATACCACAAACCCGTCCGGCAGTAAGATTCTTGTAGGAAGCCTCCGTGTACTCTTCCGGATGTTCCAGATAAGCTCTCCGGGGCCCGGAAGCAATGGCTACCGCCAGGATTCCCAGCACCAACCCCACGAACCCGTAACACCAGCAAAACACCAGAGACAAAATCCCTAAAACCAACACTGCCGTCGCGTTAGGAAGATCCTTTTTCTTCATTTCCATTATCTCCATGGTCGTAATTTTAATGAATTATTAATTTAAGCAAATATGAAATTAAAATTATTAGCAAGCAAACAAAACCAGCAAATTTTATTGCCCCGGGAGTAATTTTTTTCACCCCTACAAAATGCGCCATGGCAAGGCCGATAAACACAATCAAGGGGACCAACCCCGGATAGATTTTCACGGATTCCCACAACTCTCCTTTCAAGAGCAACAGTATCGCGGTCTGGAATCCACATCCGGGACACTCGATCCCGAAAGTGTCTTTAACCAGACAAGGCAGTTGATGCCCCTCCAGCCACGTCCAGATGCTCAATTCATACATTTATCGTGTTGAGCAAATGGGGTTTTACCGAAGCATATACAGCAAAAATGACGGCAAGAATAACCGCCAGCAGGATGAGCGCGCCGATACAAATCCCGATGATGCCACATATTCTCCCGGCGTTCAAGTTCTTATAGGATACTTCCGTGAATCGCTCCGGGTTCTCCAGATAAGCCTTGCGGGGAGCCGAGGCCAGTACCACTGCCAGAATACCGAGTACCAACCCGATGATCCCGTAGCACCAGCAAAACACCAACGACAGCGCTCCTAAAACAAGCGCTGCCGTGGCATTCGGTAAGTCTTTCCTTTCTCCGTCAAAATCTCCCATAATTTATACCTTAAATTTTAAATATCATGAACCACTGTTTCCAGTATATCCATTGCCTCCTTGATCAGGTTGATGTTTGCCTGGGAACCCATATGTCCGATCCGGAATACTTTCCCGGCCAATTTACCATAATTGCCTCCCACGACCATCCCCTGCACTCTCAATTCCGAATCCAAGCGCTCCCAAGTCATATGTTCCGGCACGTAAACCGCGGTCACAGTCGGGGAACACGCGGCTCCTTCCACGGGGTAGATCTTCAATCCCATCTCCTTAATCCGTTCACGGCAGTAGGCAGCCACCTTCTCGTGACGAGCGATGCAACTCTCCAACCCTTCCTCGAAAATCAGCTCGCAAGCCTTATGCAACTGGGCTGTTCCCTGCCAGTAGGGCGTGTACGGAAAGTACCCGGTTTCGGTTACATTCCGGAAAGGTAACAAAGCCTCGTATCCAGCGTAATTCACCTCCGCCACGATCTTCCAAGCCTCCTCACTCACGGAAAGGAATGACATATTAGCCGGGGCCGAGAGACACTTTTGCGAACCACCCAAGGCGAAATCCACGTGCCAATCGTCCACGTGTATCGGGGTCCCGCCCAGACCGGAAACGATGTCCACGCAAAGCAACGGTACCCCGTGTTTCACTTTCAAATCACCGATTTCCTTGACCGGGTTCGTCGTACCACTAGGCGTTTCGTTCTGCACCATCGTGATCATCTTCGGCTTGAACTCCACGATCGCTTTTTCCACGGCATCAAAGTCATGAATCGTCTCATCATAACCGAAATCCAGCACCCGAATCTCGCATCCCAGCGCCTTGGCCATATCGCCGAATCCCTCACCAAACAACCCGGTAGAAAGCACCAGCACTCGATCGCCCGGTTTCAACGTGCTTTTTAAAGCCGTCCACAACACCAACATACCTTCTCCCGTCTGAATCACCACCCGGTTACGGGTTTCCATCATCTTCTGCAACAATTTTTCCGTATCCTTGTACAAAGCCAGATACTCCGGCTCAAAATCGGCAGACCCGAAATTCGTGGCAGCAACTTTCAAAATCTCCTGGGGAACAGCAACAGGTCCCGGCACTAACGGTATCAGATATTTTTCCATCTCTTTTGAACTAATATTTAATTCTCTTAACTCTTAATCATTTACTTTTCCATTCAACTTATCTCCTAACACAAGGAGACAAGCAAATATTACTCAATTAATTAGCGGTAAAAAACACCTCCCCGTACCTTCAAGTACCGGATTTATTTCCGCCATTCCAAATATAGTAATAATTTCAGATTCTATCACGTTTCCAACTTTTTTCCTACACGAAAATAATCGTTTCACTTACCTATCTTATCCAAGTTGCCTTACGGTTACCAGACTGCTGCCTGCCTGTTAGGCGCTCTCGCCGCCTTATCGCCGCCTAGTCGCCCGCTTATAACCGCCATTTTAACAGGATTTATACAAATATAACACACTCTCTTTTCTTATTTTAATACGCAACATACATTCAATCATAAATAATCGTTATTTTAACTTCCAAACGCATCCAATACAATAGTATATTATTGCCTTTAAAAAAGGACATCCATTTTTAACCTTACCAATACTTCCCCGGGTAAAAATAAATAATTACTTTTGGAAGTTTACAAATTTATCATTAACGATCTCATGCAGAACATTCTGATTATAAACGGAAGTCCCCGGAAAAATGGGAACATCTCGAAAATGTTGGAGGCAATAAAAGAAGAAACTGAAAAACAGGGAGCGAACGTTTCAGTCATCCATGTTCACGATTTACAAATAAAGCCCTGTAACGGGTGCATGAGTTGCCGGAAAAACTTAACTTGTGTTCTCCCGGAAGACGGGGCTCAAGCCACTCTTCAATTAATAAACAAATGTGACGTGCTGGTCGTCGGCTCCCCGTGTTACTGGGGAAACCTACCGGGAGAGTTAAAACTCCTGTTCGACCGCATCGTTTACGGGATGATGGGCGAAAGCCCGAAGGGGATTCCCCTACCGCTACACAAAGGGAAAAAAGCCATCATCGTGAGTACCTGCACGACTCCCTACCCGTTCAATATACTTTTCAACCAAACGAGAGGAACAGTCAAAGCACTAAAGGAAATTCTCAAATGGAGCGGATTCAAGATCGTCGCCACCGTCGAGAGAGGCGGTACGAAAAAATCCCCCTTGCAGGAAAAAGATTTCCGGCTTTGTCGAAAAATCGCCCTGAAAGCCCTGAAATAATTACAATACAAACTAATTAAGAAAAATAAACCATCCGGAAGTTCATCCCTTGTCATAAAAAACAGGACAAAAACCGAACTTATTTTATGCCAATTCGTCATAATAGCTGATAGTGGCAATTACAGGTACGCTTTTTGTATAAAAAACAGTGAAGTGTACTTACAAAACACGTTTGGATTAAATATTAAAATGTATATTTGTACCTTAATTAGAAATTAGTTTTTAAAGAATGAGTGGAGCAGAAAAATTAGTGGAACAAATTATTGAAACGCTGAACAAAAATAAAGGGGTTAATATTGTAAAAATTGATTTGAGAAGAATTGAGAACTGTTTCTGTAGTTTTTTCGTAATATGTCATGGAACTTCCAACACGCACGTGGCCAGTCTTACAGACTTTGTCTACGACGAAGCCAACGAGAAATTGGGAGAAAAACCATTACACGTGGAAGGAGAACAACAAGCCCAGTGGGTGGTGTTGGATTACGGAAATGTGGTTGTACATATATTTCAAAAAGAACAACGAGATTATTATCAAATTGAAGATTTTTGGGCTGACGCGGAAATAACGAATGTAGAAGAAAATTAAAATTAAATATGGCAGAAAATAACAAAAAGGATAGTTTCAACTTCCCCCCTGTCGGTGGGAAAAACAATAAAGGCCCGAAATTCGGCGGCTACTGGTCGTTTATCATCATTGCCGCTTTCATTATCGGGATTCAATTTTTCAGTATGCCTTCGAATCCGGAACGGATCTCATGGCAGAAGTTTAAAACAGATCTTTTAGCGAAAGGTGAGGTAAAGGATATTTACATCGTCAGAAATGGCGGTAAAGCCGAAATCACCTTGAAACCGGAGAAAGTGGAAACCCACAGCGATCTGGTGGCAAAAGGATTTAATCAGAAAAGTGTAGGTCCACAATACTACGTACCTTTCGGAACGCTGGAGCAATTTGAAAAGAATTTACAAGATGCACAGAAAGAATACCCGGAAGAAGCATCCGACGTATTCATTGACTATAAAGACGATTTCAACTGGTGGGGAGAAGTCATTACATTATTCCTGCCCATCGCTATATTCGTGGGAATCTGGATATTCTTCATGCGCCGCATGAGCAAGGGAGCCGGCGGCGGTGGTGGCGGTGGCGGCATTTTCAATGTCGGGAAATCCAAAGCGAAATTGTTTGACAAAGAATCCAACATAAAGATTACCTTCAAAGATGTTGCCGGGTTAGCCGAGGCCAAACAAGAGGTGGAAGAGATTGTATCTTTCCTCAAATCCCCAGATAAATACACCAAACTGGGAGGTAAAATTCCGAAGGGAGCCTTGCTGGTTGGCCCTCCGGGAACCGGTAAAACCTTGATGGCAAAAGCCATGGCAGGAGAGGCAAACGTGCCGTTCTTCTCCATGTCGGGATCGGACTTCGTCGAAATGTTTGTCGGCGTGGGAGCTTCCCGCGTACGCGACTTGTTCAAACAGGCTAAAGAAAAAGCCCCCTGCATCATCTTTATTGACGAGATCGACGCTATCGGTCGAGCCAGAGGGAAAAACCCGAACATGGGAGCCAACGATGAACGCGAGAACACGTTGAATCAATTATTAACCGAAATGGACGGTTTCGAAACCAATTCGGGAGTAATCATACTGGCTGCCACGAACCGGGCAGACATCTTGGATAGTGCCTTGTTGCGTGCCGGACGTTTCGACCGCCAGATATACGTGGATCTTCCGGAATTAAAAGATCGGGAAGAGATTTTCAAGGTTCACTTGAAACCGTTGAAACTCGCCGAAGACATTGACTACGCCTTTTTGGCAAAACAAACCCCGGGATTCTCCGGTGCGGACATCGCTAACGTGGCAAACGAGGCCGCGCTGATCGCTGCCCGGAAAAATAAATCGGCCGTGGAGAAACAGGATTTCCTGGATTCTATCGACCGTATCGTGGGCGGACTTGAAAACCGCAGCAAAGTCATCAAACCGAGTGAAAAGAAAGCGATTGCTTATCACGAGGCCGGACACGCTACCGTATCGTGGTTACTGCAACACGCTCACCCGCTATTGAAAGTAACCATCGTGCCGCGAGGAAAAGCCTTGGGTGCCGCTTGGTACTTGCCGCAGGAGCGCCAGATTACCACGAAAGACCAATTACTGGATCAGATGTGTTCCGTGCTGGGTGGACGGGCAGCCGAGGAAATCGTGTTTGGGGAAATATCCACGGGTGCGCAAAACGACCTCGAACGTGCCACGAAACAGGCTTACGCCATGGTATCCATCTACGGGATGAGCGACAAGGTGGGAATGTTGAGTTATTATGACTCCACGGGTCAGAGCGATTTCAGCTTTACCAAGCCCTATTCCGAGAAGACTGCAGAGTTGATTGATGCCGAGGTAAAAGATATGGTTTCTGCCGCTTACGAGCGAGCCAAACAGCTATTGAGCGATCATAGGGAACAACACCGACAAGTGGCGGAATTGCTGATCGAACGAGAAGTTATCTTTAGTGATGACTTGGAAAATATTCTCGGGAAACGTCCGTGGACAGAAGAAGAGGAGACACAACAGCCGGAAGAATTGTAACGGCAAGGCGGAAGGATTCCCGACAGGAAAAAACAGTATAAACTTAAAACCGATGACTATGGAAAATTGGGTATCTGTTTTCACAACAACAAGCGAACTCGAAGCAGGGATCGTGAAAGATCTACTGGACGAGGCGGGAATCCCGGCCGTGATTTTGAATCAAAAAGATTCTTCTTACCAAACCTTTGGCGACATCAGCGTGATGGTCAGCCGGGATGACCAGGAAGAAGCCAAGAAAGTTATTAAAGACTATTATGATCGTGAGTAATTTTTTAAAACGAGCAATCAGCGGCTTGCTGTTTGTCGTAGTACTAACAGGGTGTATTTTCATACACCCCATTTGTTTTTATATCCTGTTCTTTATCATCAACATTCTTGGCCTGATGGAATTCAGCCGGATGGCGAAACACATGAACATCCACGTGAACTTGTTCTTCTGCATCCTTTGCGGGAGCGTACTGTTCACCGTGGGATTCTTGCATAATTACATCAATTACAAGGACGGCTATCTCTATTTTTTCCTGTTGACCTTCATCATGTCTATCTGTGAACTCTACCGGAAAAGGGGAAACGGGTTCCAGAACATAGCCTTCTCCTACTACGCCTTGTTGTACATCAGTTTACCTTTCACGTTGCTAATATACCTACCCTACATGACCTCGGGGAAATGGATGCCGGAAATCATCTTTTTCCCGTTCTTGCTCGTGTGGGTTAACGATACCTTCGCTTACCTCTCCGGTTCATTACTCGGGAAACATAAACTTTTCCCCAGAATATCGCCCAAGAAATCATGGGAAGGAGCCATTGGCGGGGGACTGATGACCATTATTGTCGGTTTGTGCGTGTCTCCATATATCGAGGGTTACACGATCCGGGACACGGCCATTATTTCATGTATCGTGGTTGTTTTCGGGATATACGGGGATTTACTGGAATCCCTGTTTAAACGTAGCATCGAGATCAAAGATTCCGGCAACATACTACCGGGACACGGGGGCATTTTGGACAGATTCGATGCAATCATATTCACAATTCCCGCTATTTTTGTTTATATGGAATTCATGTATTAACTTTGCCCGCTGTTTTACTAACGTAACGAAATTAATATGAAGATACATAAAGCAGGTCATATATTATTGTTCAAAGCATTCGTACTCTTTGCTTTCATCAATGTACTCGTGTATGCCTTCATCCCTAATATCATTGTTTTCCGGGCGGTACTGATCGTCAGCGGAATTTTGTACCTCTTGATGGTAAACTTTTTCCGTTTCCCCAACAGGCACATTGTCGTGAAGGATAACACGATCCTCGCCCCTGCCGACGGGAAAATCGTGGTCGTGGAAGAAACCTTCGAACCCGAATACCTGAAAAAACAATGTATACAGGTTTCCATTTTCATGAACATCTTCAATGTTCATATTAACTGGTTTCCTATCAACGGAATAATCAAATTTTTCAAATATCACCAAGGAAGATACATGGCGGCCTACCTGCCCAAGTCTTCCACGGAAAACGAAAGAACAACCATTGCTATCGAGGCAACCAACGGACAAGAAATCGTGATGCGACAGATTGCCGGAGCCATGGCTAAACGTATTGTTTCATACGCTCCGGTCGGGGGTAAAGCCCGCCAGAACGAACATGCCGGATTCATCAAATTCGGTTCCCGGGTAGACTTGTACCTACCGTTAGGAACTAAAATTGACGTGAAACTCGGCCAAAAAGTAACAGGGTCTCAAACCCTTATCGGAACATTTCAAGAACCCGAATCCAAGTAATCATACCGAGGATTCGTAAATCATTATTACTATGTCTGTTCAAAAGAAAGTAAAAAGAGTAACCACCCACGTGTTATCAGAAATGAAACTCAAGGGGGAAAAGATAAGTATGTTAACGGCCTACGATTTCTCGATGGCTCAAATTATTGACAATGCCGGGATCGACGTGATTCTAGTGGGAGACTCCGCCTCTAACGTGATGGCCGGAAACGAAACGACCCTGCCGATCACGCTGGATCAAATGATCTATCACGGGGCATCCGTGGTGAGAGGTGTAGATCGTGCGCTGGTTGTCGTGGACCTACCTTTCGGTAGCTACCAAGGAAACAGTAAAGAGGCGCTTTGCTCGGCAATCCGTATCATGAAGGAAACAAGTGCCGACGCCGTGAAACTGGAAGGCGGACGAGAAGTCGTTGAATCCGTAACACGTATCCTGTCAGCCGGAATCCCAGTTATGGGACACCTCGGACTGACCCCGCAAAGTATCCATAAATTCGGTACTTACGTGGTACGCGCCCAAGAAGACGCGGAGGCTAAAAAGCTGATCGAAGATGCCCACCTTTTGGAAGAGGCCGGATGTTTTGCCATCGTGCTGGAAAAGATTCCGGCAAAACTGGCTGCCCAAGTCGCCAAAGAACTAACCATCCCGATCATCGGAATCGGTGCCGGGGGTGGCGTTGACGGACAGGTTCTCGTGATTCACGATATGCTGGGAATCAATCAGGAATTTTCTCCCCGATTCTTACGTCGTTACCACAACTTGTACGCTGAAATGACAGGAGCCGTGGGGAATTACATCAACGATGTAAAAAGCGGTAACTTCCCGAACGAGAGAGAACAATATTAAAATTTTAGATTTTATGATTTTAGATTTTAGATTAAAAATCACGAATCATAAATCGTAAATCATAAATCAAAAATACATGAAGAATCTGGAAATATTATACGAGGATAACCACATTATCGCTATCAACAAAAAGGTTTCCGATATTGTGCAGGCTGACCAGACGGGAGACGAACCTCTCAGCGAGCGTGTTAAGGCATACATCAAAGAGAAGTACAACAAACCGGGGGATGTTTACCTCGGAATTCCTCATCGGGTCGATCGCCCGGTTAGTGGAGTCGCATTGTTCGCCAAAACCAGTAAGGCATTGGTAAGGTTAAACAAGATGTTCCAGGAACATGATCAGGAAATCACCAAAATATACTGGGCGATTGTGGGTAATCTTCCCGAAGAAGATCATGCTAAACTAACCCATTACATGGTGCGGGATGCTGAAAAGAATAAATCCTATGCTTACAATAAACCCAAAAGTGGAGCGAAAGAGGCCATCCTGGAATATAAGTTATTGGGATGCGGACAACGTTACTATTTGTTGGAAGTAAAACTTTGCACGGGACGCCATCACCAGATTCGTTGCCAGTTGGCAAAGATCGGATGCCCGATCAAAGGGGACTTGAAATACGGTTTCCCCCGTTCCAATGAGGGAGGTGGAATCAGTCTTCACGCCCGGTCAATCACGTTCACTCACCCGGTGAAACAGGAAAAGATCACGATCGTCGCCCCTCCACCTATGAATGACACTCTTTGGAAATTCTTCTACGAGAGTTTAGAATCATAAAAAAAGGCTGTCCAAAAAGTTATTTTATTTCAAAAAACTCCTCCGTCACTTCGTGCCACCTCCTCTATAAACAGAGGAGGAGCTGGTGACTCTTCCCGAAGACAGGGAGTATTTCAGCTCTCCCTCTGTTTATAGAGGGAAATCGGCGAGTAAGCAAGAACAGACAGAGAGTTTACTCGTTGTCTGTCGAGCGAGAGCCGATTCGAGACTGCTTGCAGGCTCAATACCCCAAAGGGGGGAGGGAGTTTTGAAAAATGACTTATCGGACAGTCCCGTTCATCATTTACTATCCTTCAAAGACTTATTCAACTTCATCAACAACGATTGATAGTGAATTTTCGTGTCACCTGTCGCCCCCGCAATCTTGGAATTCAAAAGCCGTTGAGCCTTCAAAGCCATATCCTGCAAGTACACTTTAGAATTATCTATCTCTCCGGTATTCACTTTCCGCACGAAACCATAGCCATAACCGAATTCATTTAACGCCATCTGTTGTGCCACGTAACCGGGGCCACGTTCTTGCTCCACTTGCCGGAACTGATCAAGATATTTGTTAATCAATCCGGTTTCATCCAACCCGTAGGCCGCAATCTCTTCCACGGAAGGCATATAAGCCGCATCCGTCAGCATCCGCAACGCTCCCCCTCCGGCATCTTTCAACGAACTGGCGGAAACATCCACGATAAATTGTTGCAGCATCTTGTCGGCATCCGTCAAAGCCCGTCCTTTCACCGTGTTTTCAAATGCACCATTATACAAGTCTGTCAGGAATTCCTGAATCGTGTATGGATTAGACGCGAGATGAGATGACAATATGATATTTCCGGTCAAACGTTCCAACTGGTCCAGTATTCTTTTTTGCAGTACCGGAGTCATGTCCACTCCCATGGCGAAATTCTTTTTCAAATCCGTCTTGCTCAACCAATCCGAAGACTTGAACTCTTTCAGTATCCACGCCAAAGAAGCCCGTTGTTTTTCCTTTGAAACCGGCTCATGACGCTGTCCCTTCGTTCCGTCTTTCACTTCCGTCAAGTAGATACCTCCCACGTTATACATCACGTTCATGATATAACGATAGTATTGATTCGCCAACTGTTTGTAAAGCTCTTCCCGGTGCGTAAAATCCGCATCGTCATTTACCCATTCTCCGAGATTAGACAAGATATATTTCAAATTCTTTATCCCGTACTCCCCGGCTTTCATCGGATCATCCCCCAAGTCCTCTTCAATAGCACTCGGATCATAACGGGAATAAATCTGTTGCCTTCCATAACGATAGCGAGGGTCTCCGGCTTTCTCGTCCACCCAACTTTCAAGAATAGCTTGTTCTTCCCATTCATCATTCACCTGTGGTAAGGGCTGATAGTTCCATTTTACTAGGAAACAATCATATACACCCAAATCCGGCGGGGTCAAACGTACGCCCTTGTCTCCGGGTTGAGCCACGTAATTAAAACGAGCGTAATCCATGATACAGGGTGTTGTCCCATACGTGTTGGTAAAAGATGCGGAACGTAACGAATCCACCGGATAAGCGGCAGAGGCCGACATATTGTGCATGAAACCGAGGCAATGTCCCACCTCATGAGCCACCACGTAAGCGATGGATTCTTTCACGATGTCATCCGGCATCTTCTTTGCCCGCACGGACGGGTCGATTTGTGCCGTCTGCACGAAACGCCAGTTATTAATCAAACGAATCACGTCGTTATAGACCAAAACAGAGGCATTAACAATTTCTCCGGTCGTCGGGTCCACCCACGACGGTCCCATCGCATTTGCCGTCGAAGAAGGTAAATAACGAATACAGGAATATTTCAGGTTATCCGGATCAAATTCGGGATCATCCTTCGGGAAATCACGTACCTGCACGGCATTCTTAAACCCAATCTTCTCAAAAGCCTCATTCCACCGTAGCGTACCCTCTTTTATCGGTTGTTTCCACAATTCCGGAAAAGCATCATCAATATAAAACACGATCGGTTTCACGGGTTCCACAAGTTCCCCTCGCTGAAAAGCCGCCATATCTTTAGGCTCCATACGCCAACGGTTGGCCAGCGTGTAATCCAGGATCCCATCCCTCTCCGTGGAGACGTGTTGTTTACTCGTGATAAAAATACCTACCCGTGAATCGGAAATCCGGGGACGCATCTTCTCTTCCGGTAATAACAATAGAGAACGGGTCACCGTGGCCGTCAACGGCATATTATCCAAGAACGAGAACGACATGAATTTCAACGATACTTTATAAGATAACATGGACTTCACGCTCAAATTATCATCAAACGCCTTGACTTCCCCTAAAGCAACACCATCTTTGTTAAAGACAGAATTCAACTGGATCAATCCCATGATCGTCGTCGGAAGAAAGGCAAATTCTTTCATATCCGTCGTGAATATCGGTGTCACATCAATCACCACGGCCGTACTGTCCGGCGTGTAAGCTGCAATCTTGTACGAGTACAACACGGCATCCGCAAAGTTCTTGTCAATAGCCTTTTTCAGAGAAGGTTCTTTCGGATTCGAGGTCACGAAAGCATTTACCTCATTCAGGTAAATAGTACTGTCGATCTTCGTGAAACGCACGTGTAACGGGTCATTTTGCTTGTAACCCACGTCACAGAAATCATTACTGGAAGTCGAGGTCAACGTGGACGCGAATAACATTTCCCGTCCCAGATATTTCACCGGAATCTCAAAATACAATTTCCCATCCACCTTGTGCAAGGTAATGAAATTACTCTTCACCGTCTCGCACGACTTTTTCTGAAATAATTTGTCATAAGCACTCTTCTTCTCCGCCACCTTAGCCGTCACGGCATTTTTACCTTTCTTCTTCCGCCCGGCTGCCTCGGCATCCCGCGAACAAGGTAGCACGAAAAGTGCCACGAACAATACTAGCATCCATTTTTTCATACTTTTCAATTTTATATTAAGACATTAAAAGAGGTTCTAAAGTTTGTAAGGTTTATAAGGTTCATAAAGTAACAGGCGGCCTTCGATAACCAGAACAGCCATGAACAAAACTTTCCGTAGAGAGTTCATAAACTTTATAAGCCTTACAAACTTTATGAACCTTATAAACTTACTCTTCGACTTTCGTGAAGTGGAACACCAACGGGTAAAGATCCTTCATCGGGAACTCGTCCGGTTCACCCCATCCGGGATGCAGCTGGTCGTAGTATGATCTCGTCAGGAAGTCCGTCGGTTCATAATCCACGATTCGCAATTCCAACGTGGTATTTTTGTTCAATAATCTCACTCCCACGAAAACCCTGCGTTCGTCAATGCTCGTTGCAGAATAATTCACGTTCGCCTTGCTCAAATACAAGGTAATCACGTCCCGAGACGGCATTCCGGTTTGTTCATATAGCCTCCAAGGACCTTCCTCCCCGAACTCGGCCTCACAATTCCGCAGATACTTCAACAGATCACCCTGTACTTGATCCACGTTTAACGTATTACTTGCTCCGGCAATAAATTGAATCACATCGGTGGACCTATTGTCTAATGGAAGATTATCACAATCATTCGGGTCAACGTACCCGGCCATACGACGAATAAAACTCTCGCTCGTGATCTCGCTGAATGCCCATTTCCCAACTAACGCTTTAAAAGTCGTGGGGCCGGAAACCGTGATTGTCGTGGCCGCATTATTTCCTCGTTCAAACAAGCCCCCTTCCTGCATACGGAAAATCACTTTATCTTTTCCTTCTTCATTTTTCAAGAAACGGAGCGTGACATCGGCCGTAGATTTATAGTTCCCAACCATCACTAACTCCTGTTTCCCTCCAACAATCTCATAATGTTCCCCTAATACCGCGGTTGATGCCGGATCGATCTCAAAAGGAACACGAACCTCGTCATTCCGGGTATAATACATCTTTCCATTTACCATTAATCCCATTTTGACAATCACCTCGTTTTTCAGATCATATTTAGAATCCTCAAAAGAACACGAGAAAACATCTTTCGTCTCAACAGGAATCATCGCTACCCGGTTATTCCAAAGTTGGAAACCGTTCACCTCTTTCAATGCCAAACGAATTTCCCGTCGGGTAGTCACGTTTTCCTTCGGCGTAATCCAGATCGTGTCAATCGTTTTCCCCGGTTCAAGCGTGAAAGCATCCGTCTCGATAGTGTAATCCTCATCCAATATAGCCGATCCCGAAATATCAAAAGGAACTCTAACAGACTCTGTCACGGGAACGGAAGAAATAACCTCCACGGCAAGAGGTGCCGCCGCTTTCAAAATATAGATCGGACGCCCAAAACTTAACGTCGGAGCGTTATTATCATCATCCGAACAAGCTGTTAGGAAACAGGTCGCCAGCATCAGTACATATATAAATAATATCTTTCGCATAACTCGCTATTTTATCATGTTAATCACCATAGGCTTCATTATAGGCATCTCTTTTAGCCTGCACCATATCACTCTCCGCATTCGTCAACTTCGGTGGAGAGGGTAACCGGAATTCATTGTTAACATCCGTCACGCGAGGCGGCATATCCTTCACGTTCTCGCTACATCCCATCAAGGAAAAAACAAGTACTATAATCGCGATTATATATTTTATTGTCTTCATATCTGTCTCGTTTTAATTAATACACATCATAACCGGGATTTTGTTCCAGCGCCGGATTCAACGCTATATCCGATTTGGGTAACGGGAAGGTATACAAGAATTTTTGCGTCTCGTATTTCACCCCGGCATATCCCCACCAGAATTCAGGACATCCATTGCGTTTCAATTCAAACCAACGGTCGCCATTCTCCATATAGAACTCTTTTCTTCGTTCATTCAATATAGCGGCCAATAAAGGAGTTAAAGCCTTACCCGTGGCATCTGTTTGTATCAGAGCATTCTGATCTACAACCGGTAACGAACTCTCCGTATAATCCGTGTAAGGCGAAATCCGGTGCGAGCGAATGAGGTTCAGATAATAAAGGGCATCTTTCGTGTTATTCAAATGTGCATAACTCTCGGCCATGATCAGGCACATTTCCGCACTTCGGATCACAGACCGTAGTGCCTTGCGATTCAATAACTTTTTAGTAAAGAATAGATCAAACCGAATATCATTTTCCTTTTCCGTGAATAAATCAATCAACCCTTGTGACACCGGACGTCCTTGCACGTAACCGAATTCCAAATCCGTGTAACCCAAATGTTTTTTAATCCCCGAACGTAAAAGTTCATTCCCTTTCTGGTCAACTTCACTCTGCATCATGGCCACGTATTCTTCCCCTTTCACCAAAGGATACACGTCCAGCACTTCTTTGGCCGTGGCGGTGGCCAGTTCCCATTCCTGTGTCCAGAAATAGGTCCGAGCCAAGTAAAATTTCATCACGTTTACATCAAAACGATACTGTTTATCGGCCTGATTCATCTTGATTGCAGTGGTCAAATCATTGATAATAAAATCAATCGTCTCCTGCATTGTCGAACGAGCCGGTTTACCTTCCATGTCAAAGGTCACCACTAATGGAACCCCATTCATCGTGGAAACCTTCGCCTTATCGTAAGGTTCACAATAAGCCCGCATCAGATTATAGTAACAAATCCCCCGCAACGCGTAAGCAATAGCCATCGTCTTTTTCCCTAATTCAGAAGTCTGATCCTCCAGATTATCAAGGATAATATTACAATCCTTGATGACGGAATAAAGCGTTCCATAACGGGTAGTCATACTATTGATGTCCGTCCCCACGTACAAAGGCACCCGATCCGTCGTGTTCAAATCTCCATCAAGATTATCGGAATACCCTTCATAGGAAACCGTGGTCGTGTAAGCCCCTAAAATCGCAAAATCATTTCCTTCATCTATACTCCGCAAATGATTATGGATCAACGCAGAAAACTCCTCGGCTGTTTCCGGGATCACCTGTCCCTTATCCTTCACGTCCAAATATTCCGTACAGGACGTAAAAGCGAAAAACAGCGCTAAACCTATATATAAACTTACCTTTTTCATAAATCTATTTTCTATCATTTAACTTGCATACTTAAAAACCCACGTTTATACCCCAATTAATAGAACGAGTCAGTGGGTAAATTGCTCCCGAAGTTTCTGGGTCTATCCCCGAATAGTTCGTGAACGTGAAGAAATTATTAAACGTGAGAGATACCGACACAGAGGAAAGGCGCATATACCGCGTCCAGTCCTGAGGCAAATTATAGGACAAGGTAATATCCCGTATTCTTAAGAAAGAAACATTCTCCAAATAAGTTCCGTCCGTAATGTTTTGCCTGGTCACGTTATACTCGTCAAGCGAAAGACGTTGCCCCAAATAGTCAACAACACGGGGATATTTCACACCGGTATCACCTTCTTTTTTCCAACGATTGACCATGTCCTTTCTAACATTCAAGTGATTCCTGTACAGGTCACTATAAGCCGTTTGTGGCTTTTCACCCGTGATATAAGAAGTCACAACGCTATAACTGGCCGGGGAATTTATCTTGTTGATAATCTTCGCTCCCGAAGAGATATAAGCCCCCGCACTCAACCGGAAATTACGATAACGGGCCTCCAGGCTAAAACCACCTGTCACCGGAGCGATGGAAGTCCCCCGATAGTAACGGTAATTATCGGCTACCTGTAAATCCGAGCCTTGATATATTTGTGCATCCGGGCGCAACTCGTAAGTGTAAACTCCATCCCGCGGGTCAATTCCCGTGTAACGTCCGGTAAACACGGCCTCCAACGGGTAACCTTCGTATGTTCCGTCCGTCATGATCCCCTCCCCGTCTCGTTTGAATTTAGTCAGTTTATTCCGATTCAATGCTATATTTCCTCCTAGAGTCAAACCGTACATTCTCCTGTCCAGTACTTTCACTCGTAAAGTTCCTTCCAAACCTTTATTCACGACAGTCGACGTGTTATAAGGCTGATTAATGAAACCAGTCGTGGAAAGCATATTCACGCTTGAAACTAAATCAGTACTTTTCCTGTAATATCCTTCAACCAACCCGGTAACCCGGTCATTAAACAAACCGAAATCAAGGGCCAGTTTCATATCTCTCGTCTTCTCCCATCGCACCTTAGGATTAGGAGCCGCACTTACCGTTCCCGTACGTAAACCTTCCCAGTAATTTGTCGAATAACCAAGCACCAACTCTTTATTCACGGATTTCACGATATTTCCGGTGTATCCCATGGCTGCCCGCAAACTTAAACGACTGATCACCGGGGAAAGCGAATACATGAAAGACTCTCTGTCAATATGCCACAACAATCCCAAAGACCACGTCGGGTTAAACTGTTCGTCACTACCAAAATTATTGGACCCATCCGTCCTAAAGGTCAAACTCATCAGATAACGCTCCATGAACCCGTAATCCAGCGAGGCATAAAACGATGCGAAACGGTTCTCCGTGGTAGCTTCCCTAGACAACAAATCAATCAACTCGGCATAACGATTCACGTCATTTACCGATGGATTAGGTGGAAGAGGAATAGATGAATTTCCCGTAACATGGTCATACCCATATCGTTTTTGAGAAGTAGCTACCGTTTTATCTCCCCGTAACTCGGCTCCTGCCAGCAATGAAAGCCGATGACTGCCAAATATATCATCGTAAGTGAAAAATCCACGGGCACTATAACTATCGGCGTTAGACTCCGACCGTTCGATATTCCCGTAAGGAATCAATTCCCGGTTATTATCATCAAAATAAAGATGATCTTCAAAAGCCGCGTAGGAATCCTGTTTTTTAATATCCACCATGCGATTATTCGTGTAGGTGTACGAGGCCAGACCATCAAATCGAATCTTATCCGTAAACTGATATTTCAGATTTACCCGTACCACTACATTCGACTGGTCGGCATCCCCCGATGTTTCCCGCATCTCCCGCAGGATATTAAAACCATTGGCCGGCACAATCGGTATATTGGCACCCACCCCGTCACTCAAAGATCCCAAAAGGAAATAAGTCATATCAGCACGATAGCTGCCATCCTCGTTATAAGGTTTTTCGTAAGGATTAGCAAAATAAGCATACTGAAAAGGATTCACATTCATGGAGGCCCCTCTGGATTTTTGTTTAGCCAAATCAATCCCGAAATCCAAGTCTATCCGTTTCGTCGGTTTCGTGTTCACCTTGGTATTAATACTATACCGCTCGTAATCGGTCTCCTTTACCAAACCATTATTCTGATTATATCCTAACGAAACATAGTAAGTAACATCCTCGGAACCTCCCGAAAAAGAAATATTATGCGACATGGAAAATGAATTACGGAAAATCACATCAAACCAATCCGTCGAACTCTTCTTTAATTCCGTGATATAAGCATCCTGTTCGGCTGTTGTCATCGTCTCGAAATCATCATGTGTCCAAAGCGTGTTGTTCTTTCCTAACTTACCAGCCCGTAACATCCCGACAAGCCCCACGATAGCAACATGGTCTTTTCTGTTATTTTCGATATTGTTAGCGTAAGCATCTGCCGAAAACTCATCCCATAATTCTTGCTCCCAAGCCAGTTTTTCCGATGAATTCATCAGTTTTGCATCTCGTTGAGGTTTTAACCCCATGGAAAAATTAGCGGCATAATTAACGGTCATCTTTCCCGGTTTCCCTTTCTTCGTGGTGATAACGATAACTCCCCCGGCAGCACGGGAACCGTAAATAGCGGCAGCAGAAGCATCCTTCAGGATCGTCACATTCGCAATGTCATTCGGGTTAATTCCCGCTACTCCCCGGACAAAAATATCATTCAGCCCCCCGGAATTAATACGGTTACTGGAGATCTTCGGAACATCTTGCTGCAAAGGTACCCCGTCAACCACCCACAAAGGCTCGGCATCACCACTCAGCGTGTTCGTTCCCCGAATTCTCACCTTAGCAGACTCTCCGGGACGCCCGGAAACCGCCATCACACTCACTCCAGCAACCTGTCCTTGTAATAACATATCCACCGTGGGAATGGCCTTATTCGTAAAAGCCTCTTCTCCAATCGTGGCCGTCGATCCTGTCGAACGATCTTTCGTTGTTTGTCCATATCCCGTAATGATCACCTCCTCCAACTGGTCAACTTTCTCTTTCATCACCACACGCAACGGTTTATTCACGTCCGTCACCTTCACCTCTTGCGTTTCCATCCCCACGAACGAAAATAGCAGGAATATCTCCTTCTGTTCGGGAATCGTCATCTGAAAACTCCCGGAAACATCTGTCGTAACTCCCACATAAGTACCTTTCAACAGGACAGTTACTCCCGCTATCGGCACTGAATCCTTATCCACCACGATCCCCTTCAAGGTCACCTTTTTCACCTCTTGCTTGGCCGGACGATCCGGACGTATAATCACCACGTGATCCTCGATCTCGTAAGAAAATCCTGTTCCTTTCAGGCACTTGTCCAAAACCTCCCGGATAGATGCATCTTTCACATCCAGAGACTTCACCCGTACATTTTGAATGTCATCCAGATTATATACAAACGTGTAATCACTACTTTTCCGTATTTGGGAAAAGATATTGGTCAGACTAATATCATTCCCTTTCAACGTTAATTTTAACTCTTGCGAGTAAACACTTGCCGATAAAGCAGTGTTTTGCAAGAACAAGCACACGCATAGCAACTTCACGATTAACAATTTTCTCCACAGCTTAAATCTCCTCAAGCTGTTGGGGTTGTCATTTTTTTTCATACTTTTGCTTTTAGGTTTCACATTTCATTTAATGATGAGCTTAGTAGGCAGGTAATGGGGCTACATTACCTGCTTGCATCATTTTAAAGTTACATTACAATTTTTCGAATTCGATTATGCTAGTAAATTTTTGACAAAAGTAACCTTTGAAATCTGTTCTCTAAATCCCCTATTATAGGGATTTTCTTTCCAAGGTTCACTCTAGCAAATCGTAGGTTTCCAACCATTTATGAATATAAATACTTTTTCCTTGAATTAGAAACTTTACTTTTTGTGTCTTTTCAATTTTAGTTAGTAAATCCTGAATATTATTATAGCGTCTCATTTCAACCGAATATCTCAGCTGTTTCAATGCCTCATCATTAAAAATTATATTAACATCATACCATTGTGACAAACGCTCGGCAATCGTCTCCAAAGCCGCATTTTCGAAATAAAACACACCATCTTTCCATAACGTGAAATTCCTTGCATCCACCTCTCTCATCAAAATCTTCCCGGTCGCCGTGATCACCTCGGCCTGTCGGTCCGGTACCATAAGTACCGATTCATCCTTATACGTCAAGCAAACTTCACCCTCGACAAGAGTCGTAATCGTACGTCCCCGGTAAGTCATCACGTTAAAACTCGTTCCCAACACTTTTATATCCGCCCCGTTCGCCAACACGTGAAAAGGTTTCCCCTCATCCTTTGCTACTTCAAAATAAGCCTCCCCTTCAATCTCCACGCTTCGCCTATCCCCGACAAACGTAACAGGAAAGCGCAACTCGGAATCGGAATTCAACCACACTTTCGTCCCATCCGACAATTCCAGCATATACTCTCCCCCGCGAGGTACAACCAACGTGTTGTACTCCTCCACCTTCGGGGTACTCGTTTCTTCTTCTATTGCCCGGTAAACAATTTTCTTTCCCGTCGCAACTACTTTTACCCCGGGTAAATCCAATTTCATATCTTCTTTTTGTTCCAATTTCAAGAATCTTCCGTCAGCCATAATTAACTGGGCTCTTCCTGTCCCCGGAACAATTTCCACGTTGTCAGCAATCGTGACTTCCGAGGATTTCCACTCGGAAGACACGAAATACCCGCACACCAATAAAGGCATCACCATAATAGCCGCACACCGGCCTATTCTTCTCCAAACAACATATTTTCTGAAATGAACACGCTCAAATTTCCGCCACTCATTCTTTACTGTTTGTTTTTCTTTCTCCCTACGCTCGTTTTCCGTCATGATATATGTCCGGATCTCATCATATTCTTTTACATGAGCAGGGCTTTCTACACGCCATTGCTCCAACCGGACTTGATTCTCTTTCGTAATCACCCCGGCAAACTCTTCCGCGATCAAATGAGCAATTTTAAAACGTCTTCTTAGCAAATTCATACGATTTAAATTTAGCGTTTATTAAGAAGACGATTGAGAAAAAAAAGTGGGTGAGTGTAAAAATAAATTATTTATCGACTAAAACGAACAAAATCATCAAAAGATCCTTCGACAGCAAGGTTCTTAACGTCACGTAAGCACTCTTTTTCAATGATTTAATTGTATTCACGGAAACACCTAACCGTTCTGCCACTTCCGTGTTGTTAAATCCTTTCAAGTTCAATAAAATAATCGAACGAGTCTGTGAAGGTAGCTTATCAATAGCATCGTACAATATTCGGGACACCTCCTGTTGAGTAACCTCTTTCAAAAAATCATATTCTTCGGGATCTTCCTCGTTTACCCGATTCTGGTACTGATTTTCTATCTTTTGATGCTTACAATGATCCAGATAGATACGACGGGCTACGGTGTACAAGAAAGCTTTGGCATTCTCTTCCGTCTCAAACTCTCCCCGATGCTCGAACACCCTCACGAATGCTTCCTGCGTGAAATCTCTCGACAATTCACGCTCGCCCGTGTAGCGTTGCATCAACGTGTAAACGGGAATAAAAAAAGTCTCGAAGAAAGCCTTAAACTCTTTATGCGATACGATAGCCATAATGAAAAGCATTGTTCTTTCGCAAATATAAACATTTTATAATAATATTCCACACGACCACAATTGCTTATTCCACTCCTTCGCACGCAAAAAGTTTTGAAAAATATCACAAGGTTTATTTACAACAACCTTTGACCATTAATCACCAGTTCAAAACTGATATTCAAAAACTCGGCAGCCTTTCGGCTCAACATCATCCGCCCCAAAAAGATTTCGAAATAATCCATCACAGCCGAAATAGAAGTATCAATCTTCAAATCCAAAATAATAGCCGAATGATCTTCATTAAAATAAATCTTGGATTCTTCCACGGCATAATTCACCCGGTCATGAATATCAAAACTCGCAAAATCCTGATTACGCACCCGACTTCTCCGCACATCCGTTTTGTCAGCCAAAATCAAGGCAGCAGCTATCGGATTCACGGCAGCAGCCGTACTCTCGTCATGATTACCGATAGCACTGATGACCATTGCAATCTCCGCCGGGTCCATCCCCATCCGGTCCAGCAATCGGAATGCCATTACCGCACCACTCTGTGCATGGTCAATCCGGTTCACGATATTGCCAATATCGTGCATATACCCGGCAATCTTGGCCAGTTCGGCCGTTCGCTTCGGGTAATTCAAAGTTAATAAAATCATCTCCGCCATCGTCGCCGCTTTCACCACGTGGGGGAATGAATGTTCTGTATATCCTAAAGCGGACAAGGCCTTGTCGGCCTCCGTGATATAACACTTTATACTCTCGTCATTCCGTATATCCTCGTACGTAACTAACATAAAAAACTATCTATTATTTTAACAATACCTTTTCCCACTCTTCTGGCTTGAATCCCACCAACACGAAATCCTCCCCGATAACCAAGGGACGTTTTACCAACTTCCCGTCAGACGCCAATAACTCCAATTGTTCCTCCTCGCTCATCCCGTCCAGTTTCTCTCTCAACTGCATGGATTTATACAACAACCCGCTCGTGTTAAAGAACTTCCGCAACGGTAAAACACTTCTCTCGAACCATATTTTCAACTCCTCCCGTGTCGGACGTTCTTCCACGATATGCCGATCCGTGTAATCCACCTTTTGCTCGTCTAACCACTTTTTCGCCTTCCGGCAAGTACCACACGCCGGGTACTCCAAAAATAAATATTCTTTCATCATTTTAATCTTAACATTCTCAAACATAAATCGACCTCGTCCGGGTAACCCGTATGTTTTCCCTCTACATCCGACAATTTCACGGCAGGCAAAAACACCTCGCTCCCTTTCGGACGACATTCAAATAACTTGATTACCATATTTAATGGTGTGACCCCCACATCATTCGTGAGATACGTTCCGATCCCGTACACGTCATGCAGACGTCCGTTCACGAAAGCCTTGATCTTCTTCACTCCCTCCAGATCCAACGCATCACTGTACACGATCGTCTTACTTTTCGGGTCCACCCGATGTTTCCGGTAATGCTCCAATGCTTTCTCCGTGAATTCAAAAGGATCACCACTATCCCAACGTAAACCATCAAACAACTTGGCATACTTCGTGTCAAAACTATTAAAGAAATTATCGGAAGTATACGTGTCTGCCAAGGCTATACCCAAATAACCGTCATAAACATCCACCCAATTTTCCAACGCCAAGGCATTCGCCGACCGATAACCGAAATGCGCCCCGTGATACATGAACCATTCGTGGGGATGAGTCCCCATCGGAATTAAGTCATATTTCATGGCAAAATAAACATTACTTGTCCCGTTCAACAAGCCCTTCATATTCTCTTTCAATATGCCGATCACCCGATCCTGCACGTCAAAGGAGTATCTTCTCCGGGTTCCGAATTCGGAAATTTCCGCTTTTATATCCGCAAAGGCTCTTGCTTTCTCCGTTGCATTTCGTTCCAAATCACGGGCAACCTGTCCCGTCATCCGGAAATATAATTCGGAGATCATCGCCATTAAAGGAACTTCCCACAACACGGTCCGGTACCACAAACCTCGAATTTCCACGTCTAGCTTTCCTCCCTCCTGACTCACTTTCACCTCGGCAGGATTAAAACGAAAACCTTTCAAAAGATCGAAAAACACCGAATCAAAATAATAACATTTTGCTCGCATAAACTTCTCGTTTTCCTTTGAAAGTACCACTCCCGCCATAGCCTCCACCTCTTTTTTCAAAGCATCAGCAAAACCGGGAGGGAAACTCGTATTTCCCCTGTTCACGAAACGATAAACCACTTCCGAATCCGGAAACTTCTTTTGTATGGCATTCATTGCCGTGAACTTATACAAATCATTATCCAAAAAATCATGGATGATCATATTACCCCCTTTTTATGAAAACAATAATGATTCCGACGTCTCAAAACGAGCCCCCATCCGGGCGGCCTTCTCGTAAATTGGAATAGCTAAATCCTCGCATCCCGAAATATTACCCATACAATCTTCCAGTATCACCAGTCGCTGAACTACCTCAGGATAATCAAACAACTGCCTCAACGTGTTTGCCACACAGTGACTTTTTGCCTCTCCGGCCAACCAGATCACGTCATACGACTCTAGCTCGTCCTTCAGTTTCATATTAAACTTTGTATCAGCAGCATAATCCAAAGGAATATTTGCCCGAAAAGCACCGAAAAACTCGGTTGAAGGATTCAAGCCCTTCTCCACCACCTCGTAATACTTTCCTTCTCTGGCCCAGCACGTCACGGCCTCCATCAACACGGGGGTTATGGCTGCCCCTTCACTCCCGTACAGACAATGTTCCGGCCAAATCATATGCTTATATTCCTCGTTTTCAATCAATCGACGTAAATAATCAATTACCTCTTCTCTATCCCCGAAAGGAATCCACTCTCCCGACAATACCTCCCACCATGAAATAGTTGTAAAAGGAGCCGGATGCTCTCCCCGCTTGTTCTTCCAATAGAACGGATGAGCGATGTCCATCACGTGATGTTCATCTGCCGTGAGAATAATCTTATCAATAACAGTCATTTTCTCCTTGATCAACCGACTTAACCTCTCCACGTCTTTCTCTGCCCCCGGCACGTAAAGCGAACCCGAAGGCAAACAAAAATCGTTTTGCATATCCACTACCAACAATACTGTCTTCATCTTCTTACAACATTCCTAAATCATGAAACATCACCCGATATTCTGCCGCTTTATCCTCTAAAGGCTTCGGGTAAGCCCGTGAAGACGAAGGCATCCGGTACAACCGTAAAGCCCTCCCTTTATATCCAAAATCACTGAAACCTCCCACTTTAGGAGCCTCAGCCCCGACCAAGGCCAGCAAAGTATCTGTTGCCTTCTGTCCCGTGGTTACAATCGCCTTACATTCGGGAATTCGTTTCAGCACGGCATCCAAATCCACGGGAGTAACAATCTCCAAAAACTGATCGGACGCATTTCCCCGTTGACGAATCACCTCCATCGCCGTGTCAAACAAGGCAACCCCGGTTTCTTCCAAAAAAGCGACTAACCGTTCCCGGCTAAAGGCTTTCTTCCCCTTTTCTAAAAAATAATCTTTATCCCCGAAAAACAACACCCCATATATCCTCCACATATCATTTTGCAGATTCGGGTAATAAAACTCCATAGACCACCTCGCTCTTGGCGGTGGAAAACTTCCCAGCATCAACAACTTGGCATTTGCCGGCAAGAACGGCTCTAACGGATGCTTTTCTACTTCTATATGTTGATTCTTTATCTCCATTACCAACTTCTACGTTTTCTACAACATTTTTGTTAAAAAATGCCTTTCCTCTTTTATATTTTCTACAAAGGTAAAAGAGATTATGAATTTCACAACTCATCACGGAAACAATTATTCCGAGCATTTATTAATGAATTCAATTCATGTATCTCTCCATTTCTATCAATTTTATAACCAACCTCTTAAAATTTAATCTACCTTTGTAAAGTACCAATAAGAAGGAATATGTGTATCAAAAAGCTAATTGGAGAAACCTCTGAATATGAGAAAAAAGAAATGCTTGAAATCAAAAAGCCCAAAAGTTGGCTAAAAAGTGTTTCAGCCTTTGCTAACGGTATCGGTGGAACACTCATATTTGGTATCTCTGATAGCGATACGATTATAGGACTTTCTGATGCAAAGAGGGATGCTGAAATAATTAGTGAACAAATAAAAACAAAGTTAGACCCGATCCCCGAAGTAAATCTACGTTTCCATGCAACTGAAGATGGAAAAGAACTGATAATCCTTCAAGTTGCACAAGGCAAAGAAACGCCTTACTACTACATAGGTGATGGTAATAGACAAACATTTATCAGAATTGGTAATGAAAGTGTTCCGGCAGATCGTTCCTCTATGAAACGATTGGTATTGAAAGGATGCGGAAGTTCTTTCGATAGCATGTTATCACAATATAAATTTCAAAACATGTCTTTCTCAAAAGTACGTTCGGTATATAAACAACGAACAAGTATTGATTTTGAAGATTCCGACTATGCCTCTTGGGGTATCATCGATGAACATGGTGAACTCACTAATGCAGGAGCCTTACTTGCCGATGAAAGTCCGATTAAACATTCTCGAATATTTTGTACCCGCTGGAACGGATTAGATAAAGCTCCTGGCCTCATGGAGGCTATAGATGATAACGAACTTACCGGAGGATTAGTCAACCTATTGCAACAAGCAACTGACTTTGTCAATAAAAACTCCCGAAAAGCATGGATGAAAACGAGTGATGGAAGAATAGAAATGCCAGATTATCCAGAACGCGCAACCCTTGAAACGATCGTAAATGCCTTAATTCATCGAGATTATTTAGAATATGGCAGTGAAGTACATATAGATATGTTTGATGATAGGATGGAAATCTATTCTCCGGGAGGTATGCCTGACGGGACAAAAGTTCAAGAAATTGATTTACTAACGATTCCATCCAAACGCCGTAATCCTATCATTGCAGACATCTTCAATCGCTTAAAATACATGGATAGACGAGGGAGTGGATTCAAAAAAATAATTGAAGATTATAAAACATACGAAAGTTTTAGCAATGGACTCGTTCCACAATTTAAATCTGAAACAAATTCTTTCTTTATCACGCTTTGGAATTTAAATTATCCAGCAACAAAAGATGTCACAAAAGATGTCACAAAAGATGTCACAAAAGATGTCACAAAAGATGTCACAAAAGATGTCACAAAAGAACAAAAACAAGTTATTTTACTGATAAAAGAGAACCCGATAATAACAACAAATCAAATAGCCAATCAACTAAACCTATCACAACGTCAAATACTAAGACACATCAAAGAATTAACAACTCTTGGAATCATCAAGCGTGAAGGAGGTCGCAAAACCGGGTTCTGGGTTATCAAATAAATATCAAGACACTATTTATACCACAACTTAAACCGTACCAAAACAGTCCCCTGTAACTTGATCTTCTCAAAATCCACTCCGGCATCGGCACTTCCCCGACCAGCATCAAGAGCCACGTTCGACATATATTGGGCAGCCATCCCTCCCCAATGCTCTTCCCTGATATAAATAGCCTCTTTTATACTCTGACCGATCGCCGCGGCTAAGCCCATTGCTTTTTCCTTTGCCACCTTTATCGCATCCTCCTTAACCTCCCGACGCAATTTCTCAATCTGTGAATGATCCACCCGTTCCACTTCGGCCTCCACGCCACCCATCTGTTCCAATCCCGCAAAAACACGATCTAGCGTATTAACATCATGCAACAACAAAACGTACTCTTTTCTCAACTTCATAGCCCCGCTTTTCAATTTATAGCGATTACCAGCCATATTCCTCACGGCTAAATCCTTCTTCACATCAATCCCTACTTTTTGCAACGTTTGGAACAACTTTTTCTCCTGTTGCTCCAACTCCGTCTTCCCCCTCTGATCCTTTTCCCTCAATATGATTTTCACGTAAATTTCATCCGGAACCACTTCCATCATGGCCGTCCCTGTTACCTCGATATAAGGCTGATCCAAAAAATCGTTTTCTTTACTTTGAGCCATCCCCAAAGCCAATGTTCCTAAAAATAACACGAGCAACAAAACCGTCTTTTTCATCATGCGGTAATTTTAAATGATTATTTCTTTTTCCTTTTCTTCTCCACAGACCACCCGAATTTACCAATTTTTTCTCCCAACTCAAAATATCCACCATGCAGATATACCAAAGGATCAGCATTCGCCAACTCAAACCTCCCGCTATCCTTATCCAGATAACGATCGTCCGCCTGCACGTTCACCACGTCAGCAATGAACACGTGATGTGACCCCAAAGGAATGATCTCCTTCACCCGGCACTCGATCGACACCGGAGACTCCTCAATAATCGGGGCCTTCACCACCTCAGCCTTTCCCGGAGTCAACTTCATCTCTTCAAATTTATTATAATCCTTCCCGGAACGTACCCCACACCAATCCGTGGCATACGCCATATCCTTCGTGGTCAAGTTTATCACGAACTCCCCGTTCTTCTGAATAATCGGGTACGAATATCGTTCCGGCCGCACCGAAATATAACACATCGGTGGATTCGTACACAACGTTCCCACCCATGCCACCGTCAGCACGTTATATTCACTCGGTTCACACCCGCAACTCACCAACACGGCAGGTAAAGGATAAATCATATTTCCCGGTTTCCAGTTATGTTTCATGTCAATCTATTTTATGCAGGCAAAGATAAAGGAAAAGATCAGCTAAAAAAAGACCGGGTTCTCACAAACCCGGCCCATTCACTACTCACTCATACACAAAACAAGTAGCATGGATGAACCTTATTTCTTTATATATACCAAAGCGACACAACCGCTTCCCATCCAAGGATCAAGCACTTTATTCGTTTTCGGGTCAAACGGCAAAATTCCATCACCGTCCTCTCCAAACATTCCGTAAATCAAACCTGTTGTAGGATCGTACACCTGATCGGTGAAATAATCATCTATGGTTGCAACAACCGGATTATTATAATCAATACCTGTCCACTCATATTCTTCTTCAAATTCATGTACCGTGGCTTGAGCGGTAACATCTTCACCTTCATTATTCCTAAACACATAATAGTTCCCATCCGTCTTAACAAAGTAGTAAGATTTCTTCACCTCCCTCGCTGGTCCAGTGATATTATAATAATCATCACCCAACTCACCAGTCATAGGCATATGATACACTTCATTTCCCATATCAAGGCGTAAACTAACAAATATATTTTCTTCTCCATACAAAAATGTGCCACTAGTTGAATAAATTCGTATATACTCTATTCCTAATTGATCGGAGTAAGTATTCACAAGTTCTGCATTTCCATCACGTCCAACAGAATACAAGTTAATATCATAACTTTCCGTGTCATAAGTCAAAGCGTATAACTTTTCCCCATCCGTGGCAATAGAGAAACAACGTCCCGCATCTGCCCAAGCAATCTTTCCACCTTTACCCGCTTTTACATCATAATAACGCAATTCATAGGTACTCTTATCATCCACGAACGTTATAGCTTTGTAGTACACCACGCCATGATTATCCGCAACGATACCATCAAAGTCACTATCCAAAGTAAACACAGCCTTCCCTCTCCTTTGTGCAGTAACATCAATCGGACATACAGAAGTCGTTGTCTCGTCGGCAAACACACCATACAAAGTTGCCTCGACGTCGGGAACTTCAGCAAAAGTTATATCTCCCAACTCGTATGATTTCCCACCTTGCAACAAAATAACTTTACATTTACCGTCCACATCCGCCGATACCTTAAAAGTTATCCCGGCATCAGTAACTTCCACGATCGTGGCATCAATAGCCTCGGCAGCTCCTTCCGGTTTCACCTGTATCTTACAATCTTGGGCGAACCCCTTACCCGCGATAGTCACATTATCCCCGGCAACAGGATTTACCGTCGGCAGTTGTAAATCCGTAATCGGCATCTCGGGCTCCTCCGGATTATCCTTATCATCGGAACAAGCAATAAAACTCGCCAACAAACAAAATAATAACATTAATCTTTTCATAGTCTTTCATTTTTTTCACCTTGTACCCCAAAAGGTTCTGTTAGTGTTAATATTGACAAAGAGGTAGGGTCTGAATAAACCTCTTTCTATAATTATTCTTCTAACTTCCTGACATACTCCTGCACTGCCGCCGACAAACCGGGATTATTAAATTGCAGGGAAATCACGTAAGCTTGGTCATAACATTTCTTCGCATCCTCCTTGCTCCCCGAAGCCTTATAACAATCGCCTAACATTAACAAACAACGCATCTGCGTTTCCGGCTGCAACTTGCTTTTCAGAGCTTCGTTCAACCAACTGATTCCCTGACGAGCCACTTCCGGCGTGATCTTTTCCCCTAGCACCTCGTACAGCGACTCCAACGCCCCGATATAATCTTGGGAACGAATACCCTCACCCAAACCCGCGAAATATTTCTCCATGTACAAACAGTACTTTTCGACATCTTTCTTGTTGTACAAATAATACTCCGCATCCAACAGCAACTTTAAACCGGAATACACGTCCATCTCTCCAAAATTCATTACAGAATCGTACACCACCTTCAAATCCCCCCGCACACGTTCCAACTCCATCTCGTAACTTGTATCTCCTTTTTTCGCCAACTCCTCCATCCGTGAATAACTCAACATAAACAGAAAATTGGAAACCTCGTTTCGATCAATTACCCGTGTATAATCATCAAAATGTGACAACACAAATTCAAACACCTCATCTTTCTTCTCCATCCCCGTATGATACATAGAGAAAATCTTCAAATCATTCGCCGTGATACAATCTTCCAACCGCATTTGTTTCCGGTAATCGGCATACAACTTCTCGATCCGATACTCCCATTTGTCATGATCTTGACCGGACAAGCGAGCGATATATTCCGGGCCCTCCAACAAGATCTCCTGCATCAGTAATTGATTCTTTTTATCCTTCTTTAATTTCTCGTAAAGCTGGTCCACGGGCAACACTTCTTTCAACGCCAACTTGGCAAAACGAAGAAAACCGTTCTTGTCAGTAGCTCCCAATTGCCGCCCCAGCACGTTGCCTTCCGTATCCAAAATCAACATATTCGGATATGCAGCAACTCCGTATCGTTTCACCTCCGGTAAGAAAGCCTTATCCTCAGCATTAATCTGGTAATTAACAAAATACTTGTTAAAATATTCCCCAACCTCATCATCCGGGAATATATTCTTGGACATCAGTTGACAAGGTCCGCACCAAGTGGTGTAAAAATCGACAAACACTTTTTTATTCTCGGCCCTCGCCTGTTTCAAAGCATCCTGAAAAGAGCCTTTGAAAAAACGAATCCCCTCACCTCTTGTCCCGATAGTAAAAACGCATATAATCATTAATAACACAATCTTTCTCATAGCCATTTATTTTACTATTCCACGATAAAAGTGAACACGTCCGGGATTACCTCGGAATATCCTTCATTCGATACCCTCACCGAAACCAAGTAATGCCCCACGGGCACACTTACTTTTAAAGGAAATTCCATCCTTCCGCCTCCCCGGATTTTCAGAAAACTCTTAAACATGGCAGCGTCACCGTCCACGGACGTCACGTCCACGATCTCGAACAGAAGGGGAGCCGTACCATCAACCCCTTGACATTTCGGGGACACCCATGGGGCATTGTTCATCTTCCGGTAAGCATCTTTCAACGGGTCCAATTCCTTGCGAATAATCATCGTGTCAGGAACGTACTGTGCATTACCCATCTCCAAGTACCCCGGCGTGGGGTTGTGACATCCCCACCAAACCAATATCAACCCGATCAAAACAAAATACTTTTTCATCTCTCCCATACTATTAATGATTAACTATTGCCCAATATTTATCCCTGTACATCTCTCCCAAATTATAACTGTACGGTAACGAATGTACCATCCCGTTCGTCGGCCTCACACCAATTGTTGCCGTACCAATTTCCTTGATCTTCTGCCCATCGTTATCAACCGATGCCATATTCACGATAACCGGTCCCATCTCGGGAATATGCATGTAGGGTTCCTGTATCGTCCACAACCACACCCGATTACCCCAACGAGTGGTAAAAACATCACCCCCGCCATCTATCTTTCCTTCCTCATTATAAGTAACTCTCGCAATATCATCACGGGAAACAATCCCTTCTATCACGTGACTCAACACGATTTTCCGGCATATCTCGACCGGTACCCGTTGTATACTTTGGTAACCATGAACCACGTATTCTTTATCCGTGTTTCCCACTCCACCAACCTTATCCCAGACAAACCATTTGCGAATAGTGATATTCGTGGGGCCCAGAAAAGTGAAATCCTCCTTTTCGAACATCTCCCGTAACCCCGCACGATCAATAATCTTCACGATAGAATCCCAATCATAATGATTACTTTGTAAATATTCATACATATTACCCCGGAACTCCTCCCCGCAAACACCCGTATCGATATAGTCGTATTTTGTACCGCAAGCCATAAACACACCTGCCACGACCAGTATAAACAATATCTTTCTCATAACTTATTTCATTTTTGACGCCCAAAACGCATTCTGGATCATTAAATCATTTTGTGAAAAGGCAGTCTGCGGCACAGGCATATAAAGCGCCCCGTCTTTCACGTCATCCACTGACAACTCGCTAAAATTACCCTGCAATTCCGTTTTCCAATACCCATTACGAACCACGTCATAATAACGGTGTCCCTCGTATAATAACTCCTTCTCCCGCTCCCTGAAAATATCATATTTCAAATCCCCGCTATCGTTCTTTGCGGGCCACATCTCGGCTCCCGCCCTCTGGCGAATCACGTTCAAATCAGCCTCCGCTCCCGTCCGGTCATCCATCTTCACCCGGCACTCCGCACGCAACAAGTACATATCCGCCAACCGGAAAATAACCCGATTCACATCCATCCCACTAAGCCAAACTTCCCCTGCAACCGATGAACCATAACGAGCATACCGCCATTTATAGAGATAAGCTAATCCCGCCTCTTGCCATTCCGGATCATCCAACTTATAGAAATAAGCCTCTCGACGGGCATCCCCTACCGGGAACAAGGAATTCACACCCGCTATCGTTATTCCCAAATCCTTACTTTTAATCTTCATCTTTTCCTCCGTCTTCACTACTGGAGCTCCAATCATGGAATAAGCGGGTAAAAAAGTAAAATAAGAACTGATATCCTGATAATTGATTTCCAACTCGAAAATACTTTCCGCACTTTTCCTGTGCATCACCTCGGAACAAACCTCTTCCGGGTTTGCCGCGAGAGTATAAACACCCACCTCATCACGATACTTTTCCTCTATCAACTTGCTCGCCCACTTCTCCGATTCTTTCAAATCTTCCTGACCACCAACCACGTGGGCTTTCCACGCGTACAAGTGAGCCAACAGGGCGGCAGCACTTCCCTTGCACCCGTATTGCTTTGAAGTCAACGCTTTGTTATTCGAATTTTTCAGATTACCGTACTTGGGTAACATATCGTACGCCTGCAATGCAGCATGAATAGCCGTGTCCAAAACGACAGAGGCCGGACTTTTAGCGTATTTATCAATGTAATTGCTCCCCTTCGTGATAACGGCATCTCCCCACATCCGTACGAGATAAAAATAACACAGGGCCTTCACGAATTCTCCCTGACCACAATAAAAACGAACTCGTTCGGGAGCCACATCCTTGGCTTTCTTGTAATTATCAAAAAATAAATCCACGATAGCAAGCGTGTTATAATAAGCTCTCCATTGCTGTTGAGTGGAATGATTCAAAAAATAATCGGTATTCAATCCGCGTATTTTATTCATTTCAGACCCTTGTTTCACGACATCAACCCGGAGTCCAATAAGCTCTTGTTTGGTAACCATGGCCAAGGCCGTCCTCAAATTCCCGTGCATTTGTGTCACCAACGCTTCCAAATCCTGTTCCGTCGCAAAATAATGTTCAAACGTCACCCCGTTCTTCGGTTCCAGATCGAGAAGTGATTCGCAAGACGTGCATAACAGCAAGACCAGTACACTATATAAAAATCTTTTCATAATCAACCTCTTTTAAAAATTTACAGTCAAACCAAAAGTCCATTTCCGCGCCAGAGGATACGTACGGCCATCATCAAACCCTGTCCCGATATTCGTCACCTCGGGATCAAGTCCCGAATAATTTGACAACAGGAACAAATCCTCCCCTGTCACGAAAACTCGGATGCCATCCAACCACAACTTCTTCATGATCCGTTTCGGAAGATTATACCCTATCGTTAATTGTTTCAACCTGCAATAATGCACGTTTTCCAGGGCAGCCGTCGTTTGCCCGGTGATATTGATCAACGTGGAATTACCATATAAACCAAGTGTCTGGTACTTACTCCCGTCACCGGCATACTGCCAGAAATCGGACAACGACACATTCGAAAAAACAGGATAAACCCCCAACCTTCCCTGAAGAGTACTATACTTGAACGAATTCACCATCTTACGCCCAAGCGTGTAAGTCAACAAAACATTCACGTCAAAATTCTTCCACCTGATCTCGTTGACCAATCCTCCGTAAGCCTGTGGCAACGTGGTCCCGGCATAAACCAAATCATCATCCGTGAGTTGTCCGTCACCATTAATATCCGCAATCCTACGCATTCCCTTCGTGAAAAAATACTCTTCGTCTCCCTCCGGTGACAACATTTGCTTTTTACCGGACTGGTCGAACACGTATGGGACATCGGCATCACTCTCGATCATTCCCAAATCCTTGAAAAGATAGATCCCGCTCAACGGTTTACCAATCACCTTCTCTTGAAAATCCCTCCCCGAGTAACTCTTTCGGAAACGATTCCAATTCCGGGATACATTGAACCGTGTACGCCATTTCACTTCCGTGTCCCTCAGTATATCGATTTTTGCATCCAACTCCAACCCCTCGTTTGAAATTGCCATGGTATTTCGCCACTGTACCCCATTAAACCCGTACATGTCTCCGGGCAACACCTCTTTATTTATCAAAGCACGCGTGTACTTGTAATAATAATCTATGGTTAGGTTCAGACGGTAATTAAAAAAATCCATATCCAACCCGAAATCATATTGGTCCGACTCTTCCCATTTCAGCTTCCGGTTTATCACCCCCTCGGGTTGCATCCCCTGTACCCCGTCAAAGATCGTTCCCGGGGACATTAGCCCTTGTGCCAAATACGGGACCGCAAACTGGCTACCGGAACGTCCCCAGCTTGCCCGCACTTTTCCGTAATTCAACCACCATGCCCACTTCATGAAACGCTCGGTTGAAAAGGCCCACCCGACCGCCACGGACGGAAAGGTAGCCCAACGTACATCCGCACCGAACAGCGAAGACCCGTCCCGCCTCACCGTGACTTCCAACAAATACTTCTTGTCATAATTGTAAGCCAATCGACCGAAATAACTCACCATGGCCGTTTCCGAAAAACTGGAACTATAATCTTTCATCGCACGATAGTCATCGACCTTCGGATCGTAAACCAAATCCGGGAACCCACTCCCGACATACTCAATCCGGTCACTCGGCCCGCGTAACCCGTGACCGCCATTACTCCAACTTTTACTACCATCATACGCCAACCCGAACAACAAGTCAAAATTATGTACCTCGTCAAGCGAGAACACGTAACTTAACAAATTCTCGTTGGACAACAACATATCCCGGGCAATATCTCCCGATGATTTACTTTCATTATAACCACTCGCATCCAAATAACTGGGAGTAAATTGATTCTGGTTCGCCTGCGTGTAATCCAACGCCAAGGAAGTCGTGATCGACAATCCTTTTAAAATCTCGTACCCCAATTGCAAGTTAGCTCTTAAACGATAAGAAGTGTTATTTTCAACCTGTCCATTTAGCATCTGCAACATTTTCTTCTCTACCGCTCCACCCTTCAAAAGTAACGAAGAGGTATAATTAGGATCAACCGTGAATCCCTCGTATTTAAAGGCATCTCCCGATGTCGCCCCCCGACTTCTGTCCGTGTATGCCAAATAGAAACGACTATCCACGGTCAACTTCTTCACGGGATTGAAAGAAAGATTCGTCAACAAATTCACGCGTGAAAAGTCACTTCCCGGCATAATCCCCGTTTCCTTGTAATATCCAGCCCCAACCATATACGTCATCCTCTCCGTACCGCCACTCGCCTGAATATTGGCATTCAGAATCTTTCCCGTGCGAAAAATATACTTGTACCAATTCGTGGAATTATTGAAAAAAGGATTCAAAGAATCTTGAATTATATTTTTAGCTTCCAACCCCAAGCCACGATCCCAAAATGCATCATATATCGCCTCGTTATTAGCAGCCTCCTCGTATGAAGTCGGGTATTTGTAATATCCCTTCCCCTTCACCTCGTAGGCTCCTTTTTGTGCCCGCATGACGGCTATGTGATAAAGGCGTTCCGCCCGCCCACCCAACTGTGTCGGGGCCTCCGGCAACACGGACGCCGAATAGGACAGGTTCACGGAAAACTTTCCCTCACCTGCACGTCCTTTTTTCGTGGTAATCAAAATCACCCCGTTCGCAGCACGTGAACCGTAAATGGCTGCCGAAGCGGCATCCTTCAACACTTCCACCGACTCAATCGTCGAGGGATCAATTTCCGCTATCGTGTTCGTTCCCGTCACCGGGGAAGTAAACGAATGAACGGGAACCCCGTCTATCACGTATAACGGAGAACCATCACCACCGCCCGCTTCATCCAACCACAAGGAATTATACCCGCGTACCGCCACGTTCGTACCCCCGCCACCGGGAGAACCCGACTGGATATTCACCCCGACTCCCGACATTCGTCCTTGTAGCAAAGTTTCCAAACTCGCCGCCGGAATCTCTTTTATATCATCCGCCTTGATCGACGACACGGAAGTTATCAACTCCCGTTTCTTTCTCGACCCGTAAGCAATAACGGTCACTTGATCCAAGTCGGAAACCTCTTCTTCCAATTTCACGATCATATCTTTATCGGGAGTAATGGCTACTTTCTTTGCCTTAAAACCGATAAACGAGAAAACCAAATTCCCCTTGGGCTTGTCAACCACAAGTGTAAAAGCCCCGTCAACAGCCGTAGCGGTCCCTATCGAAGTGCTATCCAAACGTACCGTCACGCCAATCATAGGTTCTCCTTTCACGTCCACCACCACACCTTTTAATACATATTTTTTAACCGTACTATCGGCTTGTTTAGGCCTGATAACCACCATAATTCCATCTACCCTGTAAGTAAATGGCATATCCTTCAATACTATATCTAATATTTCCAGTACTTTTTTATTCTTCACATCCACACTCACCTTTTTCCCCTTCACGTCATCGTAATTGAACATGAATTTGTACACATCTGCCTTCTCCAACTCTTTGAACACGGAAGATAACTCTTGATTCACGAACTTAAAAGAAACTTTATTCTCCTGCGAGAAACCGGAAAAACCCAGTAATATAAAAAACACCCACAATACCATCCCACGCCACCTTTGTCCCGGTCTTAAACAAAACAATTTTCGCTTTCTTTTCATGATTTTATCTATTTTAGTATTTCAAATATGACATACAATATCCTGTTTGAGAAAATATTTTTCTCAAAACCCCTATATTTCAAAACATTAATTTTCTATCTACAAACTACTATACAATTACCCTGATCCTCTATCTTCAATTTTTTCATCTCATTCAAATGCTCCAGAACTTTCCGGAATGTATCTTTCCGATCCGCCCAAAACTGAAAACGTAACTCTTTCAATTCTAAATCTTCATAAATTACCGTGAAATTATACCAGCGTCCCAATTCTGTCAAAATATCCTCCAACCGCTCGTTATCATAGTAAAAGTACCCTTCTTTCCAAGAAATAAACTTCATCACATCCACTTTCGACACCCTCACTTTCCCCTGACTATACAAGGCGTTTTCGTTCGGTTTCAGTAATATCTCCCTTGAATCTTCCGGAACTTTCACGGCCACCCGCCCGTTCACCAAAGTAACATTCACCTTGTCTGTCAGGTAAGCCTGCACGTTAAACTCCGTTCCCAGAACACGGGTTTGCAAACCCCGTGTTTTCACGATAAACGGACGCTTTTCATCCCGAACCACTTGAAAATAAGCCTCCCCGGACAATTCCACCACCCGCCTCTCATCCTCGAAAGTAACCGGATAACGAAACTCCGTTTCCGAATTTAACCACACTTTCGTCCCGTCATCCAGAATCACGAAATATTCCCCGCCACGAGGCACTTTCAGCGTGTGTAACTCTTCCGATTTCCCCATTAATTGCCGCGGTGTATAAACCAGTCCTCCCAAAGAATCCGTGGACAACACTTTAAACGTTTGTGGCAAACGTTGCATCAACAAAGCCTCATTCTCCCGGTTCAAACGAATCTCCTCCCCATCATTTAAAACAAGCGTTACCCCTCCATGCTCAACATCCTCCCCTCCCGGTACCACCATCACCAAAGGCACCTCCTCTTTCGGAGACGAATGGTTCCACAGCCAGCTCACCGAAATAAGCACCCCGATACAAGCCGTCATCGCTGCAATCCGGTAAACCCATAACATCCTCTTCCGAGAAAGTCTCCGACTCAATTTTGCCCATTCCAAGTTCACGTCAGGTCGTTGTCTGTCAACAGCCCTCAAACTTCCCTCCCGCACCCGACGCAATTCTTCCAAAAGTCGACGATGTCTTTCATCCCGCAACCACACCCGCATCTCCTCATCATCGATCATTTCCGGATGATTCAGCACTCGAACGGCAAAGTCAATATCTACATAGTTATACTTTCGTTCCATTTTACCCTATTCATATATCCTATACACGTAGACCCCGGTAAAATGGGTAATGCCGAAAACCACTTTTTTTATCTTTTTTCAGCTCTTTTTTTCATGCACAAGAAAAATAGAATAAAATCCTCTCCCGAAAACTGTTCTCTTAACAATCGTAATGCTTTCATTACATGAGCTTTCACCGTATTCACTGTGATCCCGAATTCAACCCCGACCTCCTGGTATTTTTTCCCTTCCAAAAAACACATTTTAAACACATTTCTAGTCTGGGCAGGTAATTCTTCCACGGCATGATGTATGCGTTCTATCAACAATTCGTACTCCTGCAGTTCCCTCTCATCAAACGCCTCCGGTTGCTCCTTCATGTACGCCACGAAACGTTCCGTCGTCTTCTGATGCCTCAACTCGTCCAAACAAGCATTACGAACGAGCCGATATACAAAAGGAACCAGAGAACTGGAAAATTCCAACCGATCCCGTCCCGCCCACACGGCCTCAAACGCATTACTCACCACATCTCTAGCAAGTTCGCTATCATTCAGAAAACTAAGGGCATAATAATACAACCGGGCATAATTTTCCCGGAACAATTGTTCGAAATAACGTTTTTTATCCAATATAGTAAACATATGCCCACGTTAAACGTTGGCAAATATAGGGCAAAAAATAAAAATATGAAACTATACCAAAATAATAACATTCAAATATTTCATTCCCGTATCCTGCCAATCCGACATCCGAAACCGCCAACTCGTCTCTTCGTGTCACTGACAGGCCGTTTGGCACACCCTTTGTTAATCCAGCCCGTGAATAGGACCAGCTATTTTTTAATAACCGATCTCTACTCATTTAATCACTTAAATTATAGGAGATTTTATCATGGGTGCAGCCGGAAACAAAAAACCGAAGAAAAGCAAGAACAAAAAAGATGTTCCGTCTTATTTAGTCGAAGAAACGATACACGAAACACCTCTAAAAAACAAAAAGCACAAATAAAATATGCTTACGGGAAAACAGAAGAGGGGATCTTGGGATTTTCCCTCTTCTTTGCTATAATTACGCCCCAAGTTTCGCGATAGCTCCATCAAAAAAATTATCACTCGCCCGTGACCTTTCGTGTCACAATTATGCGTATATTTGTCATATATTCAAATAAAATACTTATCTGCCATGGCACGAGAAAATTATGTACGATTCGACTGGGCAACCAAACGATTGTTAAGACAAAAATCAAACTTCGTGATTCTCGAGGGATTCCTCTCCACGTTACTGGGAGAACGTATCAAAATTGATCGTATGCTGGAAAGCGAGGGCAACCAGCAACATGCTGAAGATAAATTCAACAGGGTCGACATGCTGGCTGAAAACAGTAAAGGTGAACTCGTTATTATCGAAGTACAGAACAACCGGGAGCTGGACTATTTTCATCGTATGTTGTATGGAGTATCAAAGGCTATTACCGAATACATCACGAAAGGAGAACCCTACTCGCAAGTTAAAAAAGTATACTCCATAAACATCGTGTACTTTGACCTAGGACAAGGGGAAGACTACGTATATCACGGGAACACTTCTTTCGAAGGAATTCATAAACATGATACACTTAAACTATCTTTACGACAACGAGAACAGTTCATCAGAGAGAATGCCGGAGATCTTTTTCCTGAATACTACGTGCTACGTGTTAACGAATTTGATAAACTGGCTAAAACTCCCCTTGACGAATGGATAGCTTTCTTGAAAACAGGTGAAATTGCCGACAACACAAAGACTAGCGGATTATCCGAAGCCCGAGAATTACTACGTCTTGACAATCTTAGTCCCAAAGAACGTGCCAGTTATGAAGCACATTTGAGCGCCCTACAATATCAACGCAGCGTGATCCAATCCGGCTGGATTGAAGGAAAAGCAGAAGGATGGGCGGAAGGAAAAGCAGAAGGAAAGGTAGAAGGGAAGGTAGAAGGGAAGGCGGAGGGATTAGCTGAAGGAGAAAAAAAGAAGGCTTTGACGATAGCGAAACAAGCAAAAGAAATGGGTATGTCCATCGAAAATATTCTTTTACTAACAGGATTAAAAAAAGAAGAACTCCCATTTTAAAGTAAGAAATGACTTTTTGAACATCCCTTCTATTGTTCTGAACGATCCTTGCACCTTCTTCTTATTCCCCTATATCATCAAAAAGTTTATAACACTACAATCCCTTTAAGGAAAGTAGCACCTTTTCCGTTTCCGGGTTCGAAGGATACGTCATCGTCGCATTCACTATTTTCCCTTCCTTATCCAGCAGGACAAAACGAGGAATAGCTGTGATCCCGTATGCCTTCCGGAAAGCCAGTTCTTCCCCCATGTACAACTGCACCCCGCCCATCTTTTTCTCTTTCACCATCTTTTCCCAAACAGAACGATCCTTATCGCAAGACAAACTCACGAAAACGATCTTTTTCTTCGCCAACTTCTTTTCCAGCTGTTGCAAATAAGGAATCTCCTTGCAGCAAGGCCCGCACCATGTGGCCCACACATCGATAAACACGTACTTCCCCTTGAAATCCTTCAGGGAACACACCTTCCCTTTCACGTCCGTACATTGGAAATCCGGTGATACGCTACCCGGTACCCGTTCCGTGGCGACCGTTTTTTCGGCATCTCGCTGCTGGTTTGACAGAGCCTCCATCAAAGCCTTGAGTACCGCAGCCTTATCCAGTTGCGTCGAATCCTTCTTTTCATTCACCTCCTGTGCGCACAACCACAACGGACAGCAAAGCAGGCATATCAAACTAAATAGCCATCTATTTCTCATCATTTCTATTTTATATCATTCATTATTTCACGGAAAGTACCACCCGGTACGTCTGGTTCGGTTCGAAATAACAATCGTGGATAAAGATAAAATTCTCGTTCACCTCGACCGTCCCCTCGAAATCCAACTTCTTCGCCAACTTGGGTTGTTGTAATCGTTCCGGGAAAAAGTACGAGAACGGCAAGCGCCCCAGCGTGGCAGCATTAAACGGGGTTGACTTTTCCTTGTAATAATTACCCGTCATCTGTCGCCGGTCAAACTGATCATCTGTCCGGATCGTCAAGATATATTTACTCCCTTTCCGTTTTGTCGTCACCTGATAATGCGAGGTTTCCGGCGTCTCCTTCAGCCGCACGTCCCACTTCGGATCGCCGTAATACACGAACACGTCCCGATCATACAAATACCCCATCTGGTTCAAGGTCACCATCTCCTGCCCGACTGCCCCCGTAACCGTTGCGAGATTATCCCGGTAATCCCGGTTCACATCGTCCGTTTCCGGGTAATCCACTTCCAAAAACTTCGGGTTCCAATCATTCAGACGGCTCAAAATAAACTGCGTGTTCAAAAATACCGCCTCCGCGAAAGTATAACGTCCGGCATTCGTCACCCACATCTTCCAAGTCCCCCATCCGGCCTGCCCGTGCCACTCCGGCACGCAATAGCCCGCCAGCGCACTCACGTTTCCGTCCTTCATCCAAGCCGTCACCAAATTATCCGTCTTGTCAAACATCGCTCCCCCGTAATTTCCGGTTGCCAAGTACACCCGGCGACTCTCTCCCCGGGGCAAGAACTCCGGTTTACGGGTAAAATCCATGCACAACCGCCCCTCTTTCGCCCGCACGGCAACATTCTGATCCTTATGAATCTTTAAATAATCAATACCATAAGAACACGTCAACAGGAACTCCGGGTCCAGTTGCCCGTACAAATCCAAGAACTTGTACAACACGGAATCCAACCCGACCTCATGTTGTACCAACGTGTCCTCTCTCTGCGTCTTCTCGCTCCACGCCGTCATGGGTTTCACCTCCATCTTCTCGCGTCCCGCCTGTATCCGCTCGTTCAGTTCCTTCTCCAAGCGGGTAAGAGAATCCTCCACCACCTGGTGAGTCCTTATCTTTTCCATAATCACCTCGTTCACCTGTTTCAACTTCTCCACGACAACCGGGTCAGCTTTCGCCATAGCCTCTTCCACCTGTTTCCAGAGATTCATCGTTACATCCTGACTAATCACGGCACACCGATCAAAACACGAGGTAAACTCCATCTCCGGTGCCGTACTCAAAGCCTTCCCGATACTCATCGGGGTTCGCGCATCATCGATCACCCGTAAGGCGCTCTCCGCATCATATCCCGTGATAACTCCCCACAAGAAAGCCTCGAAAATATCACTCCCTGCCGCACGACTCAACCGGTGCATATCCCGAATATATTCCCGGGTCACGTTCTCCGGTTTCTCCACCACGGCCACGTACCGGGGATGAGCCTTTTTCAAGGTCTCCAGCGTCTCCCCCGGCAACTTGTCAAACCGGATCACCAGCGCGTCATGCAACGTCCGTAACGTCTCCACCACCGGATTCCACGTCGCGTCATCCTGCACCGCACGGCTCACTAATATCACATACTCCTTCTCTTCCCCTTTCACCGCTTGCCCGGCAAAACCGGGTACAGCGAACAGACACGTGAACAACAAAAGCACGCATCCGAATAAATTATATCTTTTTCTCATTCTGCCTTAATTATAATATTTTTAAATTCCTTCCAACCCGCGCAAATCCATCTCCGTCCGCGCCCAAGCGGGCATACCGAAATCGCCATCCACGATTCGCCCCTTCTTGTCCAGTAAAATAAAACGAGGTATAGCCACTACTCCGAAATCCGCCAGCAAGGGAGTATCCTCCCCCTCCGGGCAAATCCACTGGGGCACCCGGCTCTTCTCCGCTTTTACCTTTCTCACCCACGCCTCCCGGTGTTTATCCACGGAAATACTCACGAACACGATCTTCTTGTTATGGAGCTTATCCTCCAACTCTTCGAAATAAGGCGTCTGCTCCACGCATGAACCGCACCACGTTGCCCAAATATCGATATACACGTACTTACCCCGGAAACTTTTCAGCGAAACCCGTTTCCCGTTGACGTCCTTGAAAACATAATTCGGCATCATGTCTCCCTTTTTCAGTAACACGACCTCCCGTCCGTCCGTCTTCCTCGCCATCGTGTCCCGCTGCCCGACAGGAGTGGCTCCCGCCATCATCCCCATCACCATCAGGGCAACCGAGAAAATCACCTTTATCAACACGTTACCCTTCATATCAGATACCTTTTAGCGCGTTCAACGTTTTCTCTGTCTCCGGGTCCGAAGGCCTCGTCATGTTCGGGTTCACCACCCGCCCTTTCTTATCCAGCAGGATAAAACGAGGAATCGCCTTCACCCCGTAAGCATCTTGGAAACGACGGTTACAATCAAAATTCAACTGCACCCCTTCCATCTTGTTCTTTCGAAGATACCCCAACCACTCATCCACATCCTCGTCACAGGAAATACTCACGAAAACGATCTTCTTCCCCTTGAACAACTTCTCCAGCCGTTGCAAGTGAGGAATCTGTCCCACGCAGGGAGAACACCACGTCGCCCAGAGATCAACATACACGTACTTCCCCTTGAAATCCTTCAACGAAACCAGCCGACGATTACTATCCACCGCCATGAACTCCGGCGAGGCATCGCCCGGTTTCAACTTCCCGACCGGAACCTTTCCCTCGTCACTCGTTGCCACGGGAATCCGTTTTTCCCCGCTTGCCGCGGGTGCCGACCAGTAACCGACACCCACCAACAGGCAAGTCAATATTAAAAACATTCTCATACACGTCATTTTTAATTATTTACATCCACACGAACACCCGGATCACGACTTCTTGTACAATATCTTGATCGGCCTATCGGCAACCCCCTTGTACTCCTTCACCACCTTCATTTTCTCCACGTCATACACCAACACGCTCCCCTTCAATTCGGTCTCGGCCGAAGGATTCCACACGCCCAAGTACAAATACGCCTCGTCCGAACTGGAACTCAAGCACGTGATCTCCCCTTCCACCGTGATCATCGGTTTCGTCGGCAGAGGTTCTATATCCACCCCGTTCGTCTGTTTCCATTGATAAAGCCCAGCGCCTTGATTATAAAAACACACGTGATACGCCGCATTTTCCACCATCTGAGACTCGTCGCTCAAGGTCAACTCTCCCATGACAGCATATTCAAGTTCTTGCGTGGCAACTTTATCATCTTTAAAAGGACTCTTCCCGTACATACTCTTCGTATCAGGGAATTTCGTGATTTTCACCTTACCGTTCTCCCGGTTCGTCGCCACTGTCCACAATCCGGCCAAATCCTTCGTCACCAACATATTATTAATATGATAACCATCAAAATAATCTCCACTATCGAATTTACTGATCAGCATCGTCATATACCACATGAAATAATCAACACGAGAGTGTGTATTATCCACGAAATAATAACAAGCCTCGTTATTCACGTAACAACGATCATACACCCCGGCATCCGGGAACGCCTCTTTATCCTCGTAAGTAAACATCGAGTTTAAATCAAAAAAACAAAAATCCCCTTTTTCCGATAACAACACGAACTTCGTGACATCCGCGTAACCTTGCGGGACATCGTAAGCAGCCACGGCCACCGGGTGCATCCACGCCACATCGTGCTTTATATCCAACACGCTCTGCAAATCAAACGTCCGGTTGTCCGCCACGTACATCACTTGACTCTCCCGGCAAGAAATTAACAATTTCTGTCTCGCTTTCACCACGTCCGTCGGGTCATTAAAAGGAAATTCCGGGTTAACAGCCTCGAAAGCGTGTAGCTTGAACTCGAACCCGGTTCCCGTCACCACATCCCGTTCATTCTTCGCCCGCAAGAAAGAAGTCCTCCCTTTTTTCTGCTCATCCGCGCTCAACACCAGCAATCCCTCGTTAAAAGGAGTTTGCACCAACACCGTGAAAAAGTGCATCTCGTTCACGTCCCCGTTCGTCACCCTCAGGCGCACTTGGAACTCGCCCAACTTCGGGAACGTGTATTCCAGAACCGGCTCAGTCGAAACGAACTTCAAAGAGTCACCTTTCGCGTCCTCCCCGGCACCTACCATATAACGAACCCTCCACTCGTACGCCAGCTCTTTTCCCGCTATGGTTTGCGACACCTCGGGCTTAATCGCCTGAACGGACCCGTAATCATTATAAATAGTATCTTCTTCCGTCTCGATCGTGATATACGACAACGGGATATGCGCGCCTTTCGAATTATCATCAATACAGGCACTCATGCCTGCCAGTACGCAACCCAAAATCAATCCATATTTTATCATTCTATTCATACGTCTTCGATTTTAACATTAAAACATAGGTTCAGGCATTTTCACTTCCGGGTCCGGATTCTCTTGGAAATAATCATACAAGGGGCGAAGGAGATACTTGCTCATCGGTATTTTCTCCACGCTCCAGTGTCGCATAAAGTAAAAACGAGAAAGCTCTGAACCGTACGTCTTTTCCCACCGGTTATAAAGCGTCGGGTTCGTCTCTTCCACCTTATGATAGAACTTCTTAAACATAAAATAGAGCTGTTCACTGTAAGGTCCCAGATAAGTTGTTCCTCCCCAAATCCACAAACCGGGCATTTCCACGGGAACCGTCTTTATAATCAAATGACACATCAAACCACCTTGCTCCACGGGTACCACGTCGAAATCCTCCGAACTCACCAGCCGGAACGCGAGTGTCACCGGTTGATTCCTCAATTCCGGATCCCGGTTATACAGGATAACGTGCATCTGCGCCTTCACCGTGTCCGCCGGGAAAATCTGGTTTTCAGACAATTTATAGTGAACGCCTTCCACGGCTGTCGTGTTCGTGTCAATAATCTCGATCTTGTACGAACGTTCGCTTCCCCGGGGCAATCCCATCACTTGCACATAAATCTTGTAATCCATCGTGTCCACCGGATCTCCCGCCGTGAAAGAACAATAACTCGTATCCGGCCAGACAAAGTATAAAGCATCCCTCATTTGAGTATCATACTTCAGGTAATCATGCTCGCAGCTCAAGCAACACCAAGCCATGCCGCACACGACGGCACACCCCTTGAGCCAATTCGTTATTCCATTCATTTTCATAAAATTCATCATTACTCTTTGTTAATCCATATACCGATAGTCAAACTCGTCATCCGGAATAGTAATCGTGTACAGGGCATCCGTACCCGACACCGTCTCGCTCGTTCCGGGAATATACAAATCCCTGTTCTGCCGTTTCATGTTATACCATTCATACCCTTCCCCGAAGAACTCGCGGAAACGCTCCTCGTTAATATCGCTCAAGGTCACGCTCTTCCCTCTTTCTTTCAAAGACCCCCTTCCACGGGCCACTCCCACCTGATCAAAATAAGTGGTTGCTTTCGCCGGGTCCTTTTCCACCAACGCCTCCGCCGCGATCAAATACATCTCCGGGATCCGGATCAGGCTAAAACCGGGAGTACCATTGTAAGGAGATTCTATCGGGGAATAATAATGAGACTCGTCAAAAAATTTCAGGAAACACAACTGTCCCAGCGGGTTAATCTTTTTATCCCGGAACCAGTACTGCCGTGCATCATTAAAATCTCCCTCCGTTCTATAATAATTCATGATGTCCTTCCGGGGAAACAAATAATGAAGAGTGTAAAAATCATCTTCCAACGCCGACAGGGGATCCCGTTGTTCTATCCCCCAGATCGTCTCCTTCCCGGAAACGACACAGGCCAACAAATTCTGAACCTCCGTCATCGCCGCCATCTCGTACTTGTTCGTGGCAATCACCTCTTCCGCGTAAATCCGGGCACTATCCAATTCCCCGATCATCCAGTACACGCGGGCCAGCGTGGCACGGGCAGCCTCCAAGTTAAAATGCAGGTTACGCTGTTTCATAAACTCGTCCTTCTCCTCGCGTTCAATCTTCCCGGTAGCCACCAGTAAACGTTCCGACTCCTTCAGGTCAGTCAGAACATTCCGGTACACCTCCTTCACCGTGCTAAACGGGGTCACTTGGGCCACCCATTGTTTCACGTAAGGAATGCCGCGTTCATCCGGTTGCGACGTGTAGTGAGGGGCAAACAAGCGAACCAAATCAAAATGCAGGAAAGCCCTCATGCCCAACGCCTCTCCCAGGTAACAATCATAATACTTAAAACTGCCCTTCCCCTTGGCCTCCAGGTTGGAAATAATATTATTCACGAACCCTATAGCCTCGTACATGCTTCTCCACGCGACACCATACTCTTCGCGGGCATACGTCATACTGTGCTTGTAATTCCTTATTTCACTCAGCGCGCTCCCCTCGCTACCGGCATCCAAATCACTGTAATACGATTGCGCCAGCACCTCCGGCAAGTAATATCGCATCTCACGCCCGTACAACCCGTCAGCTCCCAGCTTGGCGTAAGCCCCGTATATGGCATCCTCGCAACCTTCGGCCGTACTGAACAACTCGACATCCTTAATATCCGACTTCGGTTTCACGGTCAGGAAATCATCACATCCCCATGCCATGACCATCATCATCCCGATAAATATATATTTTCTCATCATCCTGTATTTAAAATTAAACATCATCAGAAAGTAGGACTAATCGTGAAATTGAAACCTCTCATGTAAGGATAACTCGTTCCCCTCTCGTACTTCACGGTCGATATACGTCCTATATCCGAGAGCTGTACTCCCAGCACCAGTTTCTTCAACCCGATTCGTTTCACCCAGTCCGGGTTCACGTCATACATCACGCCGATAGAAGTAATATCCACCTCGTTCTTCTTCTCCACGAACCGTTCCGAATGCGAGAAACCGTACGTGCGGTCTATCTTCGCGTAATCCACGAGATCCCCCGCTTTCATCCATCTTTTCGTGAAAGCCCTCTTGTCCACGTTAGATTTAGCGTCTATATTTTCAATCTTCGACGCCCTCGTGCTATTGTAGATATACCCCCCGAACGTGAACGACAACGCTATGCTCAAAGAAACCCGCTTGTAACTGAACGTCGTGGAAAAACTCCCCTCGAATTTAGGAGTTGCACTCCCTAGCGCCACCTTATCCTGCGGGTCATACTGAAACGTGCGGGAACCATCCTTTTTCAGGAAAATCTCCTCTCCCGTGGCGGGATCGATACCCAGCGAGCGAACGGCATAAATAGCGTCATCCGGTTCCCCCTCCTCCAACTGTATCTTCGGTGCCACCAGCATCGTCGAATCCCGGTTCGCGTCACTTTGTCGTTTCAGCGCATTACTGATCTTCTGGACCTTATTCTTCGAGTGACTGCTATTCAAGTTCACGCGCCAGAAAATATCATTTGTTCGCACGGGTACAGCCGAAACCGACCACTCGTACCCCCGGTTCACTTTCTCGCCCAAATTTGACTTCGTGGTCGTGATCCCCGAAGACGGGGGCATCGAAATATCCAGCAACATATCTTTCGTCTTCTGGCTATAGACCTCGAACGTGACATCCAACCGTTCATTCAGGAAAGAAGCATTCAATCCCAGATTCAACTGCAACTGGCGTTCAGCCTTCAACAGATCGTTACCCATGGAAATAGGCTGGGCACCAATCGTACCGGCATACGAATTTTCAATCTTGTACTGGTAAATCGTGTAAGGCTTTATATCCGAGAAATTCCCGTTCCCCACGTACCCCACGCTTCCTTTCAGCCGCAACAGGTTCACCCAGCTATCCTTCAGAAAATTCTCGTTATGAATATTCCACCCGATTCCCGCGCTCCAGTAGGAAGAGTACATATCTTTCGTCCCGTAATTCGAATTTCCCGACGAGCGGAACGACGCATCCGCGAAATAACGATTCTTCACCACCAAGTTAATATTCCCGAACACGCCCGCCGTCGTGTTTATACTCTCGCTCCCGCTGGGAGAGGTTTCCGGGTAACGAGCGGCAAACCCGATGTCATTCAGATCGGGTTTCAGGAAACCGATTCCCGAAAAACTAAAACTATTGGACTTTCTCTTGCTCAACGTACCTCCCACGTTAAGCGTCAACAACGAAGACCCCTCCTCGTTCAAGCCCAAGTTATAACTTACCGTCGATTGCAAATCCCAGTTATCCCCGTTGGAACCACTCACCTCGTAACTTCCTTTCTGCTCCGGGTCGCTCACCCCGATCCACGTGGTAGATTCCGGGGAGTCAAACTCCTCGTGATGCGAATCATTCCACGTGTAATTAAACGTTCCCGACACGTAAAGCCCTTTCAGAATATCCCACCGGAAAGTCAAGCTATTGGAAAAACTCTTGCTCATATCCTTCCCGAAACTATTCGTCGTCGCGTCATACAAGGGATTCCGTTTATCCCACGACAACTGTTTATTCCACGCCCCCTCCTCGTCCTTCGGCGTGTCGTACGGGTTCAACACCACGAAATCCGAGAAATTACCGTAAGGCGAAGTCTTGCCGTCCGTCTTCGTCCAGTCCGAACGAAAACTCAACGTCAACCGATCCTCGAAACGATAAGAAAAATAGAAAGCGATCCCGTAATTCTGCCGGAAATCCCCCTTCATCACCCCGCGGGTATCGCTGTAGCGAATCGTCGCGCTATAATCCAAACCGCCACCTCTCCCCGTCATGCTCAACGAATTATCAAACGACCAACTGTTACGTAAAGGCTTCGAAATCCAATCCGTGTTCACGCCCGCTTTCACCCGTTCCAGTTTAGCGTAATAATCGGCATCTTTCTCCCCGATAGGCGAACTATACAACCCGGACAACCTTTCCAGTTCCAGTTTCTGCTCTGCGTTACAATAATTAAACGACGATACGTCCGGGAACTGCACGTTCGGCACGAAATTATAACGCACCTTCAACTTGCTATCCGTCACACGTTTCCGGGTAACCACGATCACCCCGTTCGATGCCTTATCCCCGTAAATCGCCGTGGCGGAAGCATCTTTCAATATATCCACCCGGTCAATATCAAACATATCCAAATCGTACAACTGCTCCAGCGAAATCTCCACCCCGTCCAGCATGATCAGGGGGCGGTTCAGCCCCAGTTCCCCGCTAGCGGAAATCGACGACGTACCCCGGATAATAATCTCCGGCACGTGATTCGGGTTCGACCCCTGCTCGTTATTCTCCATGATACGCATCCCCGGTGTCAACACGGAAAGCGCCTGCAATAGGTTCGTCGAAGACACCCGCATAATATCCTCCGACTTGATCGTCGTCACCGACCCCGTGTAACTATTCCGGTTCTGCGTGAACAACCCGTTCACCACCACCTCGTCCATCTCGTTCACCTCTTCCTCCATTTTCACCGTCAGCGCTTTCGTGTCCTTCACCGCCACCTCACGAGTCTTCATTCCCACGAAACTAAACACCAGCACGTTATCCTTCGCCTCCGGGATCGTCATCTTGAACTTCCCGTCCACGTCCGTCGTCACCCCGGTCGTGGTTCCCTTCAGCACGACCGTCACGCCCGGCATGGGCTCCCCCTTCTCGTCCTGCACTACCCCGGTCACCGTTATCATCTCGCGCACGGAATCCCTCGCCCCCGCCCGTGCCGGCCGGACCACCACGTACTCCGGCGTGATCACGAACTCCAAGTTTGTCCCCTTCAGGATCATCCGGTACAACTCCTCCAACGTGAAACTCTCGCGATCAAGTTTCACCACCCGGTTCATGTTCAACTCGTTATTACTATACAGCGTAAATTTCCCCGTCTGGGTCTCCACCTGCTTGAAGATAGATTCCAGCGTCTGTGTTCGCTCCTTCAACTTGACGGATTGGGCCAAACTGGTAGCCGACACCTGACACACGATCCCGATAGATAATAAAAATACTAACCGCATAACGTGTAACATTTTTTTACATGGTATTTCCTCACGACAATACCTTAGTAATCGTTTTTTTTTCATATTTTTGTGATTCAAGTTATTACTATTATGCCCTTCTGCCCGGAAGAGCATAAAACAACAATCATTGAAACGAGAGGTATTCGCGTACCGCTCGTTTTATTTTTCCGTGATAATCACGGTATTCTCTTTCAAAGTAAATTTCACCCGGGTGACACTCTCGATCAAATGGATAAAATCTCTAAAATCCGCGTCCTTCCGGATCGCACCCGTGAAGCGATATTTCTTGCAACTCTCGTTAGCGAAGAAAAAATTCACGTCATACCAGCGCTGCAACTTCACCGTGAACTCGTCCAGCGGCATATCCCGGAACCGGAAAACACCCTCCTGCCAAGAAACGTACAACCCCGTGTCAACCTTCTTCACCTCCACCCGCGCGTCTTTCTTCTGCATCTCGAACTGCTCCCCCGGATGTAGCGGGTACACCCGGTCCCCGTACAACACCTCCACCTTCCCCCGCACCAGCGTGGTCTGCTCGAAAGCATCATCATCATAACTACACACGTTGAAAGCCGTTCCCAGCACCCGGACCGCCGATTGCCCGGTACGCACGATAAAGGGATGCTCCGCGTCCCTCGTCACGTCAAAATAAGCCTCTCCCCGCAACTCCACCACGCGATCTTTCCCCGTGAAACTCGTCGGGAACTTCAACTCGCTCCCCGCGTTAATCCACACGCCGGTTCCATCGCTCAACACCACCCGGTACTCCCCCCCGGCAGGCACCCGGATTGTCCCGTACTCCACCACCGCCGAGTCCCGCTCCTGCACGAACAGGGTATGCGTCGTGTCATTAGCAAGCACGTTCCCGCGCTTCGTCACGATCTCCCGCCCCCGCGCGTCCTGCAAAAACACCCGGTCACCTCCCGGCAACTCCAACTCGGCCCGGAACGTCCCCGGCCTCACCTCCGCCACGCTCACCCCGGACGTCTCCTCCCGTTCCCCCGGTTGCCCGATCCACAAGCCACCCATCGCGCAAGCCACCAGAACGGCCGCCGCGACACTCCAACGGGCGAACATCCTCCGCCTGTACCAACCGGGGTGTTTCCCGGTTTTGCGGTCCACCCGCTTCCACGCGTCTATCCTGTCCAGTTGTCGGAACCTGTCCATCTCCATTCCCCTCCCGGCATACCTTTTCAACCTTTCCACTTCCGCCCCCCATTCCGGGTGATCCTCGATACAAGCCTCCAAGCGACATCGTTCCTCCCCGGACAAATCACCCGTGCTGGATCTCAATATCATTTCAATAATGTCTTCCGGTAATTCAATCATAACATCTGCATCTTTATAACCGAGACAGGAAAAAAATGAAATCGGGTGACAAGATTTTATTTTTATTTTCAAAAAATCACGACAACGAGGACAAAAAAAGTATAAAACAAGCATGAGCCTTCTCGCTCAAGTTAGACCGTAGCGTAGCCAAGGCCCTGGAAAGAGTCTTTTTCACCGTGTTCAAGGAAATATTCAATTCATTGGCAACCTCCTGGTAATGTTTCCCGTTCAAAACGACCGCCACGAATATTTCCCGGGTACGGACAGGCAAACAATCGATCTCGCGATAGATTTCATCCATACGAGCGTTCCACTCCGCCTCGTCCAACATCTCAGAATCCGGAATATCCGACAAGAAATCAGTCGATTCCAGTTTCACAGGAGCATTTTTTTCTAAAAGATTCAAGCAATGATTATGCACCGACTGGTACAGGTAAGAACGCAAATTATGATCCACCATCTCAAAACTACTTTTCTCCCAGAACTTGATAAACACCTCCTCGACGATATCCTCCGCCTCGGTCCTAATACCTATCAGCCGAGCCGCATACATCACCAATGGCCTGTAAAATTGTTGGAAAAGGATCTCCAATCCTCGTTTATCCCCTTGTTTCAAATACGCCAATATCTCATCAGTCTGTTTCATGAACCACACAATTTGTAGCCAAAGGTATTAATTTTATCTTTCGGCCCAAAACATTCAAGGAAAATACACAATCACGACGGAACCTATCTTGGCAAAATACAAACTTACACCATGGTCGAAAGTACGTTATAAAAAAAATCATTAATTCAATGGTTTTACTTCTTACGAAACAAAAATATACATCATCTCAAACATTTAATCCCCTATTCTATAAAATATATGACATTTTACATGAATTTTTATCGTATTTTTAATATATCAACTCCCATTCAACTCCCATTCATTTCCTATTCAACGCTATTTATAATAAAAAATAAGTTATTATTTTATTGTTTTTATAAATATAATGTATTATCTTTACATCGATTTATATACATATATAAATTACAATAAAGATTGAATCACCTTGTGAACCGGGTTTGGTCACGTTTATAAACCGAACTTGAAAAATAAAAAAGTATGGCATCATTGAAAGACTCTCTACTGGACGGCATGTCGGGAAAGCTGGATAAATACATCATTTACCGGGTGGGAAACGAAACGTTTATCCGGAAAAGGCCCAAAAAGGTAAGCAATCCTAAAAGCGAGAAACAACAGATGCAACGGGCAAAACTTCCGGGAGCGCAAACCATGTATAAAGCTCTGGAAGGTAGCCTGTTAAAAGAAATCTGCAATCTAGCAGCCCGGTATAACGAGAAACGTTCGGGATATCACTGGTTCCTAGGTAAAAACATGAACCTGTTCGGGGCGAACAATTACATCGACTATTCCCGTCTGGAGTTTTCGGACGGTAGCCAACAATTGCCTTTCGGAATCACGACGAAACAGACTCAACCCAATGCCGCAGAACTGCATTGGACGGATAACTCCAGCTCGATCACTGCACAATCCACCGATCGGTTAATGGTAGCCGTAATATTTGACAACGAGCCTTATACCCCAGTATTACTGGAAGATACGAATACCCTACGAAAAGATGGTTACGCACGAGTTACTCTACCAGAAGGCGAATGGCAAACTGCACATCTATACTGTTTCTTCGGACGGGATGATTTGAAAAACTTCTCTCCCGGAATTCATTTTCAAGTGAAGAAATCTTAACACGAAAGTATTATGGCAATTTTTGAATCTACTATATTCGAGAACCTATCGGGAACCGTGGGTAACGTGACCAGCTACAAACTGAAAGACAAACAAGTGGCAAGAGCGAAAATTTTCTCCCGGAAAGATGCGAAGACTCTTCAACAATTAAAGCAAAGAACTCGCATGAAAACCATATCGCTCTTCAAACACCATCTGACCCCGATCTTATCCTCCGGATTCTGCACCTCTTCAAGAAAGGAGGCATCTAACCGTTTTTTGGCTCTAAACATGGGGAAAGTTGAAGTCGATGACGAGTTAAACGTAACGATTGACCCGCTACAACTGGCCATTTCCGACGGTCCCTTGGCTTTACCGGCAATCGAGGCAGAAATTGACCATGCCGGGCACCGGATCATCTTCCGGTGGAAAAAACAGCCATTAATGCCTTATATGTATAAAAACGATTGTTTACACGGGGCTATCTATGAAACCCAGATGGGGCGGAGCCGGAAAGTGATATTGGGAACCAGAGCCGAGGCCGGAGAAACAACCTGGGAGCTGCCTAAAGATTGGGATTCCCATCATCTGGTAATTTATGGTTTCGCAACCACCGCAGACGGTCAAAAGTCCTCCCCTACCTTGGGTGTATTGAAAAGTGAAGAGTAGTAACGATATAACCTTCCTGTAAGACCCGCTTTATAAAATTAATCTTTTTTAAAGACATAAGGATAACCCTGCCCGATTTCGTGACGTATACGCCATAGAATTTGAATATTCTATTAGTCATTCTTTCAAGGACTAGCAGAAGATGGTGAGGGGATATGTCAATTCGTAAACTAAACTAATCAGAATAAAATAAAAAAGAGACGCTATGAAAAAAATTATTTTTTTATTGGCAATGACTACATTCCTGTTCAGTGATTTTGCAATGCAAGCACAAACAAAAAAAGAACTACGGGCTAAAAGAAAGGCTCACAGGGAATGCATGAGGATGCACAACAGAATGGTTCGCGAGCAACAAAACATGATCGCCTACCAAGATGCGGTTAAAGCACTTAAAAGTAACAGTTGGGTATTACAAGCCAACACGTTGTTTAACAATTTCGGGGCAGCCATTCCCGTAACGAACAATTTGAACTTCGTGGCCATGGACAACAATCAGGTTTCATTGCAATTGGCATTCAACGGGTTTAATCCCGGACCGAACGGTTTAGGTGGGATCACGCTCACTGGCTGGCCTTCCAGCATTAACGAAAGAGTTGACAAAAACGGAAATATCACTTATACGTTCAACGTGATGGGTGCCGCTTTATTCGCTCAAGTAACCGTTCGCCTCGGCTACGGGAGTAATTACTCGACAGTAACCGTAAGCTCAAACACAAATGGAAGAGAATTGACGTTCTCCGGGAACTTGGTTCCTTACAGCCAGTCCAACATTTTCCAGAGTGGATTCAGTTTTTAAGTAAGCAATTAAAAAAACTCTCGTTTAATATTCAATTACTCAGTCACACTGATGTGAAAAAAGGTTCCCTTGGGAACCCTTTTTCATTAGAAAAAATACAAACTTTATGAACATGCAGGGCAAAAGCCCGTTTTTTATTTTAATCGAGTCAGCACATTTCGTATTTTATCGCCTGAAGAAGGGCGATCTGCCTTGTACTGCATCAAAGTCCCGTCTTTACTATAAAGCAGGAAATGAGGTATTCCTTTGATGTTCATCATCGTGGCGAATTGATCTCCGGTCACGATATATTGATAACCATGCATCTTTAATTGTTTCATCTTTTTCTTCCATGCCTCTTTATTCGTATCGAGCGAGATACTGATAAATTCTACCGCAGGATTCTTCAATTGTTTTTCCAACTTCTGCAAATAGGGAACTTCCTGACAACAAGGAGCACACCACGAGGCCCACAGGTCGATATAAAGATATTTTCCTCGAAAATCCGTTAGCCTGTGAATTTTACCATCCACGTCTTCCAACGTCACGTCGGGCAAAGCGGCTCCTTCCATGGAATATTTTTTGGATTCGAAGTCTTTTACCAATTTTTGCCCTTCATCCCCTAAATCGGCTGTCATATTTTTCAAACGCAGCAAGCCTTCTTCAAAACCATTTTTGTAATTATAGTTCGTCACGAAATTTTGCACAATCAGCCGACTTACAGAGGCCACTATAGACGGAACGGTAAAACGTTCTTTCAATAGTTGAAGTTGTTCCTCCGGAGTCTCCCGTTCCCTTTTCAGGTAATTGAATACGAAAGTATTTGTGTTATAAAAAAACAAGGCGATCGGATTATCCAAGATTTCGTAAACTGGGGGTAAAAATTCATCCATTCCATCGGGTAACGTTTCTCCGTTACGGGAGTACATGTAAGTCACGCCATCCAAAGCCTGCATAAAAGATAAATATGCCTGTATCCGTAGATAGTTTTCCACCATATTCGCAGGGCGAAATTCTTCCATCACGTCATTTACACGAGTATAAATTTCACTCATGCTATTTTTCAATTCATTCGCCACGGGTGGATTTTCCCATATAGACCGACTTTTATCCAGGTAAAAACAATTATAAGTTATCAATGCCGCATTGTTCCGGTCCTTCTTATCAACCTCGATTTTCGCCCGTCTACTCTTAAATCGAATATCAAGCTTTACTTTTCCGCCCGGTTCAATATACAACGCCTGTTCAAACGGCCACTTGTTTTGCTCGGTTCCCACAACTCCCATCAAGGTTACCATCCGAGGAGCATCACCATCCAGTTGAAGCGAAAAAAGTCCTGTTTGGCTATCAACCAACAAAGAATCCCTCTTATCCCCATCAACAATAAACAATTGAAACCCCGAGTATTCACCTCGATCCACCGATCCGGTGATCTCAGTGGGTCCTTTTTGCTTGCAACCGATAGCTGCAAGCAAAAGGAGGATACTGATTATATGTTTCATTTTACTTTATACATTATTTTGACTGGCTTGTAGGCTACGTTTTTATAAGAATCGATCAACTGACCCGTTCTCGTATCGTAGATATAGATATACCCGTTCTCTCCGGATTCATTCGAGCGGTAAGCCCCCACGTATATCTGGGATTCATCCGGACTGATCGCCATCGTCGTGATCTCTGCATTCGAGATATCGTCAATCACTGTCCACGATTCTGTCGGGAATGAAGTGGACGAATAGTACCAGCGATAAATCTTGTTACCCTGTGCATAGAACAAACACTGGTAAGAAGAACTGGCAACTTTCGGGTCTTCTTTCTTGAGTACCGGATTAGCAATCACTCGTTGTACATCACGATAATCAACACCAATTTTTTGATAATTCTCGTTAAGCTTATAAATCGTATTACTCAAAGAAGTTTTCCATATCTCTCCATTCAATTCGGTCAACACGGTAAAAGATGATTTTTTTTCGTTTTCAAAAATAGCGATCACCTCATGTGCCCCGTTCCAGATCGGTCCGAATTCTTGACAATAATTAGCCGTATAGCCATTGTAATAACAAATCGTATGCTGATTCACATCCCACAGATAATAATAGGGTTGATATCCCCCGAAGTAACTGTGTTGAACAGAGGAATAAGTCGAGGTCAACGTGGTATGGGTAAGGATCAAACCTTCCATACTGGCCAGATTATAAACCTTGCCATTCTCAGATATGGCAACTGCCGTACGAGCCGTGTTATCCGGTAACATCATAGCCACTGGAAGGAAATCCGAAAACTCGGGAGCCTTCACGATATTCTCCAATTCAAACGTTTTGGCATTGATCACGTAAACGGAAGGATCATTTTTATAACTGATAAACAACTGAGATAATCTTTTTGCCATGTCCGTGGGAGATTTCGGGAATACTTCTCCGGGATTATTCATTGTCAAACAATGCGTTTCAAAATTTCCCATGGTTCCGTCTGCCATCTGACGCATGAAAGAAAGCATACCCGTCCCGTCGCCGCTTTCACTTAACACCGTAATTCCTTCTTCATAAGGAGAATTTATATGCAACTTGAACTCGTAGAACGCACTACTATGCTCGTTACTCACTTTCACCCGCATCGGGAAGGTTCCCAAATCCTGACAGTCCACGTACAGGACGGACGAATCCGAATAAAACTTGTAATCCATGTCCCACTGGAACGTCAACGGAAGGTCTTTTTCCTTCTGGGTCACATAAGGAGTGATGTCAATCACCAGAGTTTGATTTTTGTCCCTGTTATACTCTTTCTGTAAACTATTGGTATCAATGGCGATCTCGGAGATCCGAACCGTGTCAACAGTCGTGTCATCATCAAAACAACCGATTGCCAATAAGCCTATTAGCCATATATATAGATATTTCCACTTCATAATAATCTGTTTTTACTACATGAATAATTCATTTCATCAATACGGTTTCGGAATATCATTTTTCCCGCTTTGCAATAATTCCGGGTTCGCGGCAAAGAAGTCATACATCGGGGTCAATATGTACTTGGTCGCGGCGTAATTATACTCGTCCATCCACCCGTATTGTACATTTTCCAGATTCGGCCCGTACATATCCACCATTCCTTTGTAAGTAGCCGGAACGGTCTCTTCCATTGCCCGGAAATATTCCATGAATTTAACCCATTTCACGGGATCCCATACCCCCAATTTATAATCCGGCCACGTGACCTTACCAGACCAATCTTTCCATTGCGGAGGTTCCACGACATTATTGAAAGAAGCGATAGACACGGTTCCGACCTCTGTCTCCGGTTCAAAATCATCCGTTGCCAGTAAACGGAAAGCCACCTGCCAATACCCGTCACTTCCCAAATGTTCACGCAATACCGTTACCGGTAACACACCATTCACGGAATCCGGTTCGATAATCAATTCGGCTGGCAAGGTATAATGTACACCTGCCTCTGCCGTGGTCTTGGCTGCCACGACTTCCACCTTGAAAGAACGCACTTCTTTAACCGGAGCCCCCATGATTTTCATGGGGAGTTTCATCTCGTAGGAAGTAACTTCCAGTTTCGTCACCCCGAAAGAATACACCACGCTGTCTTCCGTGAAGTAAATTCCCGTACGGGAAGAATCGAACAACTTGTAATCCTGTTCATTGCAGGAGATCAATCCCATGCCGAATATCACGAACAGGCAACCGGTGAATATATATGTTATGTTTCTCATATGTTTTCTATTTACCATTTCATCTTCTAAATTCGAACTCTTGTGACGGGATGTCCACCACGTAGATTTTCTTGTCGGCAGTTACGGTCTGTCCCTCGACATTAAGAATATTCAGGTTCAATCGTTTCATGTGGTAGAAGGATTGTCCTTCCCCGACAAATTCTTTATAACGATCATCCGTGATCTTGTCGATAGTCAGAGTTTCGGCCGGAAGTCTCTCGTCCAAAGCAACTAATCCCCGACTTTCCAACAACTCGTTAAAATAATCAAGAGCTTGATCGTAATTACCCAACTTCAAGGCACTCTCGGCCGCGATATAATACATTTCGGGTAAGCGTATCATGTTGATTCCGCGGATCTCACCTGCCGGACGGTTATATTCCGTGTTATTCAGCACGTAAGTATCTGTCAGTTTATCCAGTTTCCAGTATTTTCCCGTGTTGTTATACGTGTACCATGCACCCCAGCGGTAATCATTCCCGGCCCCGTCAATCTGGTATAATTGTTGAATATTATAACGCATTTCGAAAGAATACGCAGACTGGGAGTTGTGCAATATTTTAATCACCGGTTCGGCAAAATTCTTTGAATAAATTCCGAATACCGTTTCCTTGGATGACAATTTTCCCGCCAGATCTCCGGCAATATCCGTGTAATCCAACAGGGAAAGACCGGGAGCTTGTATCACTTGCTGCGCGTAATACAAGGCACTATCGAGTGTTCCTTCCGTCAAGTAAACCCTTGCCAGAGTCGCTTGCACGGCCTGCAAGTTAAAATGGATATTCTGGTCTTTCAGGAAATTAGCGTTCGAAGAGACTGACGCATACAGTTCCTCGTCATCCAATAATTGCTCTGCCGACCTCAAATCAGAAATAATCCGCTTGTACACGTCTTTAGATTTCAGAATGTCCGGGGCAAACAAGGAGAACCGGGTTGAATAAGGAATCCCGACAGCACTTTCGTTCTCCGTGATTTGCTCGCTGAAAATACGCAACAGGTCAAAATGCATGAAGGCACGCAGCCCCAAAGCCTCTCCTTTATAGATATTGTAAAATTGCATATCCGAAGGGGAGAATTTGTCCAGATGTTCCAACACGTTATTCGCATAGGCGATATTGGAATACATATCACACCAGATATTATAAAAAAGATCTTCCGCTTTCGTATTCTTATAGTCATATTTTATAAGTGGCTCAACCTCTTCGTTATTTGTAGAGGTATAATATTGAGCCATCAAATCCAAGGCGGAATAACTCAGATTCTGCCCGTACAAGTTAGTTGCCCCCATCTTGGCATAGACCCCGTAAAGAGCATTCTCAAATCCCTTCGCATCTTTCAGTAAATCATCTTCCAGTACCTCACCTTTAGGTTGCACGTCCAAAAAACTGTCACAGGAACTTCCCCCAAGGAGTAAGGCTAAAAGTACCATTATATTTTTTAATCCTATCTTCATAATCTTTCCTTTTAAAATGTTGTACTAAGCGTGAATTCAAACCCGTTACTATATAGATAAGTGGTTCCCCGTTCTATTTTCACGTTTGACCAACGCACGATGTCCGTCAAGTTCACTCCGACACGTAAATTTCGTACCCCAATCTTGGAACAAATGTTCGGTCTGAATTCGTAACCGAAATTCACGGTTCCCAGCGTGAACACATTTTCTTTTTCCACGAAACGGTCTGTATGTTTCGGGTTCGACCCCCATCCTTCAGAATCTGCGATGTCCTTGTAGAAAGCAATATCGCCCGGATTTTTCCAACGACTGCTGAAAACTCGTTTATCTGCATTCTTTTTCGGGTCCGCACCCTCCACTTTCGTGGCACGAGTCGTGTTATACAAGTAAGCACCACATTCATACCGACCTAACAGATACAAGCTGAATCCCTTGTAAAACAAATTAGTTGAAACGGTTCCCCGGAATCTCGGTTCAGTATCCCCGATCACGAATTTATCATCCGCAGAGTACTCGAAGGTTCTCTCCCCGTTCAATTTAATAAATACTTCCTGTCCTGTCGCCGGATCAATTCCCGCTGATTTAACCACTTTCAATGCCGAGGTAGATTCACCTTCCTCATATTGTGCCAGCGGGGTCTTCGAATCTACCTTGTTGGCATCTTCATTCGCTTTCTTCAAGGCGCTGTTTATTTTCAAGATCCGGTTCCGGTTCATACTTCCGGTAGCCGCAACCTGCCAGTAAAAATCATTTCTCTGCACGAGCATACCATCCACCTGGAACTCCAGTCCCTTGTTTTCCATCTCCCCGATATTTTCTTTGGCAGAAGTCGTTCCGGTAGACGGCGCACGAGAGGCATCCAATACCAAGTCGGTTGTCTTTTTCAAGTAAACATCAAACGTGAAATTCAATCGACGATTAAAAAGACTGATGTCTGTTCCCACGTTATAGGAAAGTTCCCGTTCCCAACCTAAATCTTTATTACCGATTCCCTGCGGGATAGCTCCGATACCGTTCAAATATTCCAGATCACCGGAATATTGATACATGGTCATTGCTTGGAAAGGAGAGAAATTCACCTTACCCGTGTATCCCAAGCTACCCCGGATTTTCAGAATATCAATCTTACTTGAAGTAATGAAACTTTCGTTATGTATGTTCCATCCTAACCCGGCAGACCAGAAACTACCGTAACGGTTGTTTGCCCCAAATTTCGACGATCCGGTCACACGGTATACCACGTCAGCATAATAACGATTGTTATACATATAGTTTCCATTCACGAAAAATCCCAATTCCGTACTGACGGCCTGTGTTCCCGTCGGTTTTTGATCAGAATAACCAGCGGCCTGCCCCATGAAATTCAACGCGTCATCATAAAAGCCCACTCCTGTCATGGTGGAGGACTCGCTGGTTTCCTTCCGGATTTCCACACCCGCATTCACACTATACAAACTGTTATTATCGGTCATCAGGTTAAATGCCCCTGTCAAGGTTCCGGCGTATGACACGCCACTACCATTTTTCTGGGTCAAAGAACCTTTTTTAGAAAGTTCTGTCTCGTCTTTAAAATCTTGAGAATCGGGAGATTTAAACACCTCGTTATTAGAATCTGTTACCGTGATATTAAAGTTTCCCGACAAACGGAACATTTTGTTGATTTCCCAACGAAAATCCGTGGTATTCGAGATGGATTTATCCTTTGAAATATCATAATTACCCAAGCTCGCCTCATACAAAGGATTGTCCAAGTTCCAAGAAAGATTTTTATTATATTCCCCGTACTGGTCATAAATCCGGTCATAAGGATTCATTTCCACGTATTTTGAAAAAGAACCGTAAGGTGATTGCTTGTAATTCACTTCGCTATAAGTGGTGCGATTCGCCATCGTCAATTTGTTCTGCACGTGATATTCCAATTTGAATCCCAAGTTATAACGACGACGGTAGTCCTCTTTCATAACTCCCTGCACGTTATTAAAACGTCCGGACAGTTCATAACGAATATTGGAGGCTCCACCATACAAACGCAAAGAGTGGTCGTGAGAAAAAGCCGTTCTGGCAGGTTGTGACAACCAATCGGTGTCTACTCCTCGCTGCACTTCTTGATAACGCTCGTTATATAATTTATCTAACGCATATTGCTCTCCTTCATTCGTGATATTTCCCCAAGCATCTTTTTTTACTTCCGACGTGTACAAGCCTGCTAAACGCTCGTATTCCAATTTCTGGGCCGCATTCAGCATATCATAATCTTTCAAATAAGGGAATTGCACGTTACCCGTAAAATTATAGGCTACTCGCATACTGCCTTCCGTCAGTTTTTTTCTTTCCACCACGATAACTCCACTGGCAGCACGAGACCCGTAAAGAGCCGTTGCCGATGCATCTTTTAACACCGTGATATTTTCGATCTCGTTAATATCCAAATCGTACAATTCCTGCATACTGATTTCAACTCCATCCAGCACGATCGTCGGTTGATTCACTTGGGTCGTCCCATCAGAGAAAGAACTCATACCGCGTAATAATAATTCCGGAACGTGATTCGGGTTAGACCCTAACTCACTTCTTTCTACCAGATTCAAACCGGGCGTTAAGGCTGCCAGAGCGGCAACCACGTTCGTACCGGAGATGGTTTTCAACTGCTCGGCAGTCACGCTCTTCACGGCTCCCGTGTAACTGGACTTTGATTTCGTGAAATAACCGGTCACAACAACCTCATCCACCTCGCTCACTTCTTCTTCCATACGTATGGTCATTTCCTTATCCAATTCTACCGGAACAATGGCCGTTTTATACCCTACAAAAGTAAACGTCAAGTCACGTATATCTGCAGGAACCACGATCTCGAACTTACCGCTCCCGTCGGAAGCCGCTCCCGTCACCAGAATTTCTCCCCGTTTGGCCACAACGGTTACTCCCGGAAGAGGTTCCCCGTGAGCATCCACGATGACACCTTTTATTTTATTCGTTTTTACCACACTGTCCCGCACGGCAACCGGACGGGCCGGACGGATTATCACGTAATTCTGTTCCAAGTCGAAATCCATGTTCGTACCTTCCAACACCTTACGAAATAGTTCATTCAAAGTATATTTACGAACATCAAGAGTTATTTTACGATTCACATCTAATTCGTTATTACTGAACATGATCAACAAACCGGTCTGTGATTCGACTTGTTCAAATACAGTTTCCAAGGTCTGGTGCTGTTTTTCGATCTTCACGCTTTGTGCCACACCCGTTGCTGATAGCTGAAACACAAAACCGATCATAAGTAGTAATGTTAATCTCATGATACATAAACTTTTTTTACATGGTATTTTCCCGTAGCGATACCAAGTGTTTCTCTTTTTTTTCATACTTTTGTATTTGAAATTAGTACTCTCATGCTCTTGAAAAAAAGCATGAATCTTATTTAAACAAAGCGGGGAGTATGGCCGTACTTCCTGCTTTTTATTTTTCTTGTATTATTATATCCTTCTGATTTATAATAAATTTCACATTTGTCGTCCGTTCTATCAGACGGATAAATTCGTTAAAGTCCACGTCTTTACGGATTGCCCCGGTGAAACGATAATTTTTACAAACTTCATTCGAGAAAACAAAATGCACATCATACCAACGTTCCAATTTCACCGTCAATAAATCCAGCGGCATATTATGGAAACGGAACATTCCGTCAATCCATGAGGTATATAGTTTCACGTTTACAGGTTTCACTTCAATCTCTTCATTTGTCGTGTCTAATTCGAACTGCTCTCCCGGATGCAAAAGGTAGGTCTCGTCGTGATGTTTCACTTCCACGCCACCTTGTTCCAGGGTTACCTGTTCAAGAGAGTCTTCTTCATAACTGCAAACATTGAAAGAGGTTCCCAATACTTTCACGCTGGAGCGACAAGTACGCACGATAAAAGGCCATTCTTTACTTTTAGTAACATCGAAATAAGCCTCTCCTTTCAATTCAACCACCCGTTCTCCTTTTTCAAAGTTCATCGGGAATGTCAATTCACTCCCCGAGTTAATCCATACTTTCGTTCCATCACTCAAGACCACCCGGTATTCTCCCCCTTCCGGGACCCTCACGGTACTCCTTTGCTCGCTGTTACCCCCTTGAATTACCAGGGTATTCAAAGAGTCCTTACCAATCGTGGCACCCCCGCTGTTCGTGATATCACGTCCCAGGCTTTCGCTTAACTCATACTTCTCTCCACCTTCTAAAACCCAGACGGCTTTCAAACTCCCCGGGGTTATTTGCGCTAACTTCTCCGGCTCGGTTATTACAGGTGATTGTCTAAACAAAAACCATCCCGCAGTCAACATAATCACTACCGTTGCAGCGACACTCCAACGAATAGTCAAATGACGTTTTCTCCAACCCGGTCGGGAAGAAAGTTTTTGTTCCATATTTTGCCAAGCATCTCTAATCTGAATATCCTCAAACAAACGAGCAGCCTGTACCACGGAACCACACTCTACCAACTGGTGAAATTCTTCCTGCAATTCCACGTTCTCCAAAAGCCACTGATCCAAAAACTCCCGTTCTTTTACAGTCAATCCCTCTTTACGAGATTTCAAAGCTAATTGTACTATATTTTCTGGTAACATGATGATTTATTCTCCATTGGTTCTATACTTATGACAGGAGAAAAGAAAAAATAGATGACAAGAATTCGAAGAAAAAATCAAAAAAATTATACGAAGAGTAACAATATCGAATATGTTTTTTCGCTTAACTCGGCTCGTAAAGCCGCTAATGCTCTCGCCAAAAGAGTTTTTACCGTAGTTACAGAAATTTCAAATTCTTCTGCTACTTCTTTATGCCGTTTCCCGTCCAGCACGATTCTTTTAAAAACTTCCCGCGTCCGATCGGGTAAACGATCTACCGCTTTATATAATTGATCAATGCGGGTATTCCATTCCGACTCATCCAAATATTCATTCTCTGCCATATCCATGCCCGAGTTGATAGGTTCCGTAAGAACCACTTTTTTTCCTTCCAACAAATTCAAACAATAGTTACGCACGGATTGATACAAGTAAGGACGCAGGCTATTTTTTATAGCGTGAAAACGCTTTCCCTCCCAAAACTTAATAAAAACTTCTTGTACGGCATCCTCAGCCTCCTCTTGTTGCGCAAGAAAATTCATGGCATAAAATACCAATGGCTTATAAAAATGGTGGAACAATAGTTCTAACCCTCGTCGATCTCCTTTTTTCAAGAGTTGCAATATTTTATCTAACTCGTCCATCCATTACACCCCTAACTTCATTTATGTAAACTTCATTTTTAATAATATATACCCTCAACAAACGATCAATTAATGATGTTCAGAGGATTACTTTCTTATCGTTAAGACAAAATTTCAAACGTATTAATAATTAGCCATTAAAAAAAATAGCATCTTTTTACAAGTGTCAAAAAATAATGTAAATTTGTATTTCAATAATTGATCGTTTATTTATATTTCACACCACTTGACTACTACATTCTTATTCTCCAAAAGATAAAACAATTTCCCAGTACTAATATCTATTAATACTCTTCATATATATATGGAAAAACACACTAAAATGTTTCAAATTCTCTCTTTTATTGACGTAAATCTTCTATTGTTACGTTTGTTGGTAAAAATTTATTGGCATTTCCTCCATTCATGAATATATCGCGCACGATGGTCGAACTGATAAAAGTATGTTCGGGAGAAGTTAAAAGGAAAACAGTTTCCACGGAAGAATCCATCGCTTTGTTTGCCTGACCGACAGCACGTTCGTACTCGAAGTCAGCGGCAGTACGTAAACCACGAATAATGAAATTAGCACCCATTTGCTCGCAAAAATCTACAGTCAAACCGGAATAACTCATGACAATGACATTATCTACATCTTCGAAAACTTTACGAATAATGGCAATCCGGGTATCCACGTCCAAGAACTCTTTTTTAACCGCATTAATTCCCACGGCAATAACGATTTTATCAAACATTTTTAATCCACGTTTCACGATTTCTTCGTGTCCGATTGTGAACGGATCAAAGGATCCCGGGAATATTGCGATTCTTTCCATGACGTACTTATTTAATTTCACCAGAGTTACGGATAAAACATCCGATCTCAAGTTACAAATTAAAATCATATTTTTGAAGATTCAAAAAATTTGTTAGTTTTTCTCAGATATTTCAGGTATATTATTAGGAAAATTATTTTCTTTTGAATAGATTTGGTCCAGAATTTAAAAGAACACATAACAATTAATTCTTATAAAACATGGCACGAAAATTACTAATTCGAGATCTTACACTTAGAGACGGTCAACAATCTTCATTCGCAACCCGGATGAACCAAAATCAAGTGGACCGCGTGTTACCTTTTTACAAGGATGCTAAGTTCTACGCGATGGAAGTATGGGGAGGAGCTGTACCCGATTCCGTAATGCGTTATTTGAACGAGAATCCATGGGATCGTTTGGAAAAAATCAAAGCCGTTATCGGTGATGTTTCCAAGTTGACCGCCCTCTCCAGAGGTCGTAACTTATTCGGTTACGCACCTTACACGGATGAAATTATCGAAGGTTTCTGTAAAAACGCTATCGAATCCGGTTTAGGAATCATGCGTATTTTCGACGCCTTGAACGACGTGAACAACGTGAAATCGACCATCAAATACGTGAAAAAATATGGTGGTATGGCTGATTGCGCTGTTTGCTACACGATTGACCCGAAATATCCGAAATTAAGTTTGATGGACAAGTTAAAAGGGAAAAAGAATCCCGAACCCGTGTTCACGAACGAATATTTCTTGAATAAGGCAAAAGAAATGGAGGCTCTCGGAGCTGACATGATCACGATCAAGGATATGAGTGGTTTGATTAACCCGGCTCGTATTTCCGAGATGATGCAGTTATTCAAGAGCAATTTGAAGATTCCGGTAGACTTCCATACTCACTGTACCCCGGGCTACGGATTAGGTGCCGTACTTTCCGCTATTGTACACGGTGTTGACATCGTTGATACCAATATCTGGAATTTCGCGGGTGGTCCTGCTGCTCCGGCTATTGAATTGATTTACATCTTCTGTAAGAAATTAGGTATCGAACTGGATGTAAACATGGAAGCTGTTGCCAAGATCAACAAAGAGTTGTACACGATTCGTAAAGAATTGGAGGCATACGATGCTGTTAAACAATTCCCGAATCCGTTCAACCCGCTTACAGATACACTTCCGGCTAACATTGACAAATTATTCGATGACGCTATCGCTGCTGCCAAGAGTAACAACGAAGAGGCATTGTTGGAAGCTTGTCATGCAATCGAAGCTTATTTCAACTTCCCGAAACCGAACGAACTCGTGAAGAAAGCCGAGGTTCCCGGTGGTATGTACACCAACATGGTAGCCCAATTAAAACAATTGAACTCAATGGATATTCTGGAAGATGCCATGAAATTAATCCCGACGGTTCGTTTAGCTGCCGGTCTTCCTCCTTTGGTAACTCCTACCAGCCAGATTGTAGGCGCTCAAGCCGTGAACTGTGCCTTGGACATCAAGAATGGTAAACCGATGTATTCTAACGTATCTAATCAATTCGTGGCTTTGGTAAAAGGTGAATACGGAAAGACTCCGGTACCTGTTGATCCGGAATTCCGTCTGAAAATTGCCGGAACCCGTGAAGAGACCCCGTATGATACGTCAAAATATCAAATGCAGGAAAATCCTGTTTTGACCGAATTCGGTGGAGTAAAATTGGCCGAGAACGAGAAAGAAGTCCTTTTGATGGAACTTTTCCCGGCTGTCGCCAAAAACTTCTTGACAAAACAGAAAGAAGCCCGTTATATGGCCACGCATAAAGGGGAACAAACACAACAAACCGCTGAAGTTCAAAAAGAAGAACCGATTACCGGAAAAGTGGTTGAAGCTCCGATGCCGGGTAACATCTTCAAGATCCTCGTTAAACCGGGTGATGTTGTAAGTAAAGGACAAAACGTACTTGTATTGGAAGCCATGAAGATGGAAAACAACATTACAAGTGATTACGCCGGAAAAGTAAAACGTATCCTGACTCAAGAAGGAAAATCCGTTACTGCCGGAGCTAAATTGATCGAGATCGAAATCTGATTGGATTAGCAATATAATAAAGGAAGAGTGGTAAAAGTCAATGAACTTTTACCACTTTTTTTATTCTAGCAACATACCATAAAAAAATTTACTCCTGCCATCATGACAGGAGTAATATAATTAAAATTCAAACCATTTTCTCTCGGATCAGCGAGGATTAATATTTAGGGAAACCGATCTCTTCCCCATTCTCTGCGATGTACTCGTCCAATGTCTCACAACCTGTATCCTCGTCTTCTTCGTACTCCATGGAGAGATTATTTACCCGGGCAAACTGATGACAACTTTTGAAATCAGCATATCGTTCCTCAATCTCATCTTTAAATAACGCAACCCGTTCGGTCTCCGGCATCTCTTCCAATTCCTCTTCATGCTCCTGCAAAATATCCAGAATAAATTCTGCCGCCCAACTACCCAATTCACGTTCCAACACCCAATCAGATGAATGTTCATCCAGTATACGGTATATTTCATGTAAATAGGGAGTATCCCCCCAATCTTCATATAGCTGAATCAGGTCGTCATCCTCCCCATATTCTTCTTTTAGCCTTTCTAACACCTCATTATTCATGTCTCTTGATTTATTGTATTCGACGGCTAAATTAAGAAAAAATATTAACATTACATCGGCCAGGCAGAATTTGGTTCAACTGCAGTCTCAATCCACATATACGACTCTCGATACCAAAGAATCGAATCTGTAAAAAAAGGCTGAAAATTTCACATGAAGTATAGTAAACAATTAAAAATAAGCACTTCAATACCACATTTGCAAATTCTCGTTAAAAGCCGAAGAACGTATGAAATATTTCTGTAACTTTGAGTGCGGCATAACTCTTCACGAGAAAGCCGATGTGCGATCTTTTATTAGTTTAGTTTAAAACACACATAAATTTGAATATCATGATGAAGAATTTATTACTCATTCTTTGCTTTTTTCCCATGTTGGCATTAGCCCAGGAAGAAGATCAAAGCAAATACATGGTCGGAGCCGTTCCGGAAGTAAACGGAAAAGTTGTTTTTTCACAGGAAATTAATGCTCCGAATCTTTCTAAAGACCAGATTTTCGATGCTATCCTAGCATGGGCGAATACCCGTTTCAAAACAGATAAAGGGAATTGGGGAATGGTTGCCTATTCGAACAAGGAAGAGGGACAAATTGCTTGCTATGGAAACGAATACATTGTTTTCGCAGATAAGACTTTTTCTCTGGACCGGGCAAAAATAAACTACCGGATGAATTTTGTTTGCACTCCCGGTAAATGCAACGTGGAAGTAACCAATATCACCTACCTTTACCCGGAAGATAGCCGGGAACGTCTGGCTGCCGAAGAATGGATCACTGACAAGCAGGCAATGAATAAAGATCAGACCAAACTGATCAACCGGATTGCAAAATTCAGAATCAAAACCATTGATCTGGTTGAAAGTTTGAACGAAGGGGCGCAAAAAAGTTTAGGCGCACAAAATGCCCCCGTAGCCACAACGACAACCACAACGACCCAACAAGTTGCTCCCGTGCAAACCGTTGCCACCATATCTGCCGCCCCGGGAGATGCTTTACAAGGCTACAAGCGTATCGCTCCCGACAAGATTCCGGGAAATATTATTAAAATGTTATCCGAGGACTGGATGTTAATCACGGCTGGAAACGACCAGCAGTTTAACCCGATGACGGCAAGCTGGGGAGGTCTCGGAAACCTGTACAACAAACCAGTGACATTCTGTTTTATCAATCCCGCTCGCTACACTTATGATATCATGGATAAAGGAGACACCTATACATTAACTTTCTACACGGAAACTTACCGGGAAGCTCTGAATTATTGCGGGCATAATTCCGGTAAAGACAAAAATAAGGTAAAAGAGGCCGGGTTAACCCCGATCACCACTCCTTCCGGTAGCAAGGCATTCTCGGAAGCCTGGATGATTATCGAGTGCCGCAAAATGGTTTCTCAAACTATCAACATTGACGGTATTGCTGACCCGGAACTAAGAAAACAATGGGCCGGTAAAGCCATGCACAAAATGTTTATCGGAGAGATTTTGAATGTATGGGTAAAATAAATCCATAACTGAATTATCTTACTTTTATAATAGCTTTGGAAAATCATGATAGCTAATCTATCGTGATTTTCTTTTTAAAATCTTTCTTACTTTGGTCTCCCTTACAAAATCAAACGTTATGAACAAGGTTAATTACTGTATTCGTGTAGTTTTATTGCTAATTACCGTTTTGCTTTTCAACCGGCTTGATGCACAAGAAATACGTTTAAAGGTTATCAATCCCAAAGGCGAGCCTCAATTTGGAGTATATGTGGTCAATCCTAGAAATCATTATTTACTGACTAGCACCGATATTGAAGGGGAATGTGTTATCAAGACCTACAAACTACACCCTAGTGATTCGTTACAATTCCAAGGCATGGGGTATCAAACCGTAAAATACAGTATGAATGATTTACTTCGCATGAAACGCCTTGTACTTGTTCCCCTGGCATACGAACTGGAAGAGACGAACGTGGAAAAGGGGATCTCAATGAAAGAACTTTTAAAAAGAGCCTCCTCAAAACTCAAGAAACAGGCTCCCGGCCTCGAACCGATATGCAAATATTTTGGTAAAGCCTTATACGAAAAAATTACCGAATGTGAAGAGAATGTTGTAGAATACCGCCGGGAGTACGGTTATTATTTCTCTTCAGGTGATGTTAAATCACGAAACACGTGGGATACGGATTTCCGATCCTACATCGTCCCGTTCTATGTTGCCAGAAGTTACAATCTCACGAACGATGGACAAGACACGCTTAAACCCACATTCATTACAGACGAAGAAACCCGTTTTGATATCGGAACTCGTAAAATATTCACGTTTATGCGAAGTATTCAATTATTCGCTCCTTTATTCAGCGACATTCGCAATTACGATATTTATCCCCTGGAATCAGAAAATTCTGACTACCGGTTTGCTTTCAAGACTAAAAGTAGCGCTTATCCTCAACGAACACGCCTCACGTGTAAAGGGACTTTCACCATTGACGGGAACCATCATGAATTGAAGTCCATGGATTTTGATTACGTGGATTACCAATTACTCCGACAAGTCCTTTTATCCAAACACCGTAAAGTAAATTCCCCATTTTCAACAAAGGCCAGTCTTTCTTTTGCCTACACTCCGACCAAAGAGTATTACATTCGTTCCTGCACGCAAGAGACCACTTGGAAAGATGATCTTGGGGAAGATTTCATTGTACTGGAACAACCTTCCCGAAGTTCTCCATCAGCCAATCATTTAGTTGAAAAAGAAGCTTTCTACTGTTTCAACTACCAGCAGGTTCCAGCCAGATGGCAGACAACCCGCATATTATCCAAAATTCACCTGGCACAACGTTATTCCATGGGCACTTACGATCCACAAGTTTTCCAAGAACTTACACCATTACTAGATAACCGAAAAGCCATACAGGATTTGAATCGATACATGGATATTGAACAACAATTTGAATTGAATTCAAATCGCCCCTACTACGAACAGTATCTTATCATCGGAATTAAAAGTGACAAGATTCCAAGAGTGGATATTCACGGGAAATTGACCTCAAACCGGGAAAATTTGTTCTCCCTGATAAAAAAATTCGAACAAGAAACTGAATAGTTTATTCCGGAATTTCAATCTTTTCGCCTAAATGACGAGGTTGTTTGTTGACAAAAAAATCGACAAATACTTTTACCCGGGCCAACAATTCCCGTATTTGCGTCTTTAGTCCCTCGTAAGCACTCACGTCTTTAGCATTATACCCGATAGCATGTATCCCGTAGTGACGAGCCAGATAGATCGCCCGTTCATTGTGAAATTGCTGAGAAATAACCGTCACGCTATCCTGTCCGAAAATCTCTTTCGAACGTACCATAGAATCAAGCGTTCGCAATCCGGCAAAATCCAGCACCAATGATTCTTTCGGGATACCTCTATTCACCAAAGAATCTTTCATAGCCTGAGGTTCATTATAATTATGGCGGCGGTTGTCTCCACTGATCAATATATACTTAATTTTACCCGATTCGAACAACTCCTCTGCCGCATCAATACGATTCTTGAAATAAGGATTAGTTTTTCCGCCTTTCACCCGGGGAGAAGTACCTAACAACAAACCAACTTTATTATAAGGTATGAATGTAGTATCTCCAAAGACTTTTCCTTCTCCGTATTTGGAAATCCGATAATTACAAAATAATATTCCCAGACAACACACGAACACAGGCAAAATAATACCATAAAAGAACACACGCCTCACCACTCTCCACCATTTATGAGCTTTCATCCGGGAAGGGCTGTCTGTTGAAATATGATCCTGCCGTCTTTTCAATACCATTTTTACCTTCTTTCCTACAAAGATACGGATTTATCTCCCAACTCTCTCAATTTCTTATAAATAACCAAGCAAATTTTGAGATCATACAACATACCCGTCCCATTCTTTCTGCAAAAATCCTTACTTACGTTCGATTTCATTTATGGGCTGCCCAAAAGTCATTTTATCATCAAAAAACTCCTCCGTCACTTCGTGCCACCTCCTCTATAAACAGAGGAGGAGCTGGTGACTTCTCCCGAAGACAGGGAGTATTTCAACTCTCCCTCTGTTTATAGAGGGAGTACCCCGAAGGGGGGAGGGAGTTAAAAAATGACTTTTGGGAACAGCCCCTTAAAATCAACCCGCAAGATATGGTTCGTCTCGTCCGGATTACTATTCTCCCGGATGAATGTTTCGTGTAAACAAACCGATCCGGTTTCCCTCGGTATCTAAAAAGTAAGCAAAATAATCTTTTGATTCCTCACAAGTTTCACAAGGTTCCGTGGCAATCTTTCCCCCGGCCTTCCTCACCAGGGCTAAAGATTCATCCATATTTTCCGTGTAAAATGAAATCGTAATACTGTTAGAGGTTGGCAGGTATCCTTTTAAACTAAAAATACACCCGATCGGTTGCTGATTACCAGAAGAAATAAAAGCCATCTTCTCTTCCCCGTATTCGACAATCTCCAGTTTCTCTCCGAAAATTGTCCCGTAAAACTGAACAGCCCTCTCCATGTTGACAGCAGGAATCTCAAAAAAAGCTACGAATGTTTTCATGTTGTATTTATTTTATTGATTAACACAACAAAAGTACACCCTCATCATCCCTCAATTATTGGAAAAAAGAGACATTCTCTGTTCCGATAAAACTTTTATTTCCTTCTATGCACCTAGAAACCATTCAATACTCTCGACATCCTCGGAAAAACACATCAATTGAAAAAGAGTTGACGAAGTATGACCGGTTAAAGCCTTGATTTCATTCGCCAGATGAGCCGCATCGTAATATCCGGTATGGAAAGCCAACGTTGCCAAATCAACCTCCGGCATTCGATTTCGAAATTCCACGGCATACAGAAAACGAATCACCCGTAAGTATTGTTTCGGCATTAATCCCACGTAAGCCGCAAACACCCGTTCAAATTGCTTTTTACTCAAACAAGCATAACCGGCCAGTTGTTCCACATTAAACATACCCCGACCCTGTAATAAACGAGTCATGACCATCCGCATCCGGTTATTCTCAAATTCATTTCTTCGTTGCAAACGACCTAACAAAAATGTCTCCAAACTATCCACCCGTTCGTCAAAACCGGCAAGATTCATCATTTGTTCTTCCATATCTTTCCCCTCTTTTCCCAACGCCTCTTCCAGAGAAACGTATCGGTTTGTCAGCTCATTCAGCGGCAAATGCAAAATATCCCGTATCCCCACGGGGGTAAACACGACCGACATCAGCCCCACCCTACCCGTGGGTAAAATATCTATAAATTCGGTTCGCTGCCCGTAAAGTGTCACCCGGGGATGAGATTCTTCTCCATCGGACCGAATAAGCTTGTACGAATCCCGATAATAAAAAACGATTTCCATGAATCCCTGCGGCGTAAGACGATGCGGCTCACACGATGGACATACATCCTCAAGATCCAGCATCCAATAATACTGGACATACCCGGATAATTCCCGACAAGGCGGTCTATACTGGTATTTACTCATTCGAGGAGGAATAACACATGAACCAGTGCGTCACTTTCTCACTGTAAGTCTTTGAAATCGGAATATCGGGAACTTTCTCAACCCCAAATTCTAAATAGACCCCATCTTTCTCCCGACGAATCACTTTAACATGCTCGAAATTCACCATATAGGAACGATGGCACCTCAATACATTCGTCCCTTCAAATGTCTCTTCCATCGCCTTCAAAGTATTACGTAACATGAATTTTGTCACCACGCCTTTATTCAAATACCAAATCTGCACGTAATTATCCGCAGACTCGATATAAAGCAAATTCGAATGTTTAATTGATAAACGTAATTCACCTTTCTCATCCCGAAAAGAAATAACACTCGTCCCCCCGGTATCTCCCTTCATCTCTTCAAGCATCTGCAATTTCTGTTCCTTATCCCGCCAGGAAAAATAAAGCATTAAGATCGCATAAGGTAATAAAAGGATTAATGACGTGTTTTCTGAGGCCTCCCAAAAAGTTTCCATCACGTCCCTCTCTGGCCGTAAAAAACAAGAATAAACCGTGTAGAAAGTCGATAGAAAGAAAATTTCCAACACGATCCAAATGCCATACTCTAAATAATTAAGGGTATGTTTCTTCGTGTAAAAATACATGATCACACGACTGATCGCCACGGCAAGTACTCCGGTAAGAATGACCAGACTCGAAAAAATGAAAAACTTAAATTCCGATACCGGATACCACGTCAGAGAACTGAAAGGCTTGTAGATATTGATAAAAATCAGATCAAAAAAAGCAGTGAATAATACCAAGCGTATTAAATTTGATTTATCGTAATAGTAAGCTGGTATTTTTCGGGTCAACACGTTCATCTCTCTCTAATTTTTATAAATTTCAAACAAAGATACATTTTTCCCGTAAAAAATTTCACCCCTAAAGAGCAAATTTCATCCCTAAATATGAGATTTTGTCCCTTTAGATCCAGGTACACACCATTAATTTTGAAAACAAAGAATTGTGGTGTTTGTTTGTATTAAAATTAATCGCAAGAGCTATGGAAATCTCAACTAGAACAAAACAATTAAAGGCTATTTTTTCTTATGACAAGAAAGTTATCCTAGAAGACCAACCACTGGAAATTCGTCCTTATCATTTTATCCAGAACATGGGAGTAAATGAAATAGAACAATTTCAGCAATTGATCCCGACAAGTGAATTTTGTTCTATCCCGGACAATAATATTCAGGAGAACAAGAGTTTTTCGTATACCATATTCACGCCTAAAGGATCACGAAAAACGAACCAGGCAATCCTGTTATTACACGGGCTGAACGAACGTAACTGGGACAAATACCTCACCTGGGCAGAATATTTATCCTTAGCCACGGGTAAAGCGGTTATTTTGTTTCCGATAGCTTTCCACATGAACCGTACTCCCGGTAACTGGTATAATCCAAGAGCCCTTATGCCTTGGGTGGCTCGTCGTAAGCAAGAAGTGGAACATCTGGATAATTCCACGTTTGTCAACGTGGCATTAAGTTATCGCCTCTCGGACACCCCTTTGCGTTTTTACATATCCGGAAAAGAGTCCATGTTCAATTTATGGCAGTTATTCCGGGAAATAAAAACCGGCCAACACCCCCTATTTGAAAAAGATTCATCCATAAACATTTTCGCCTATTCCATCGGAGCGTTCCTATCACAGATTCTGATGCTTGCTAACCCGGAACATCTATTGGATGACAGTAAACTATTCCTCTTCTGTGGAGGCTCCATATTCAGCCAAATGGACGGAAGTGCCCGGGATATTATGGATCGAGAGGCGTATCGAAGAGTTAAGAATTATTTTCTGAATGATTTTCTAACAAAAAATGATGAACAGCGAATGCTCCCCGTTTTGTATGAAGAGGATTTCATGGAAAAAGCATTTAAAGCGATGATACGTCCCGAGGTAATGAAGAATTACCGGGAATCATTTTTCGAGCGAATTCAAGACCGTCTACGGATTGTCACGCTCAAAAAAGATACGGTAATGCCAACACAAGGAGTTATTGAGGCTCTAGGCCCCAAATGTGTTGATACTATATTGGAAGAATTAGATTTTCCGTACGAGTATTCCCATCAAAATCCATTTCCCACCAACACGGGAGCCACACCTGAAATGCTTTATCAATCTTTTACCGGGATATTTAATAGGGTAGCAAATTTTTTGTAACAGAAAAGAAGATTCATACGCATATCTAAAGCCTGTTTAAATTTCGCATTGATAAGATAAAAAATTAAATGACCATGAATAAGATTTATCTAACGACCTTGCAGGAAGTGGGATTTTCGAGCCTATACGTCTTTTTTAAGATCAACTATCTCAATATAAGAAAGTTAATAACAACAAGTGCTTTAATACTTATCTAATACCCTGTTACTCTATTGTTTGGCTAGATCTTCTCCGTGCTTTCTCCGTGCTTTCTCCGTGTCACTTGCGAGTGATCGCCGGAAGAAATACATTTGAATGCGGCACGAATCGAGACGAAGACATATAGGAACACCAAAGGAACATTGGCATGACCTAGAGGTAATCAAGCAACGAAAAGATTTTATTCAACAAAATTTAAACAGACTCTTAAATTTATTAAATATATTTATCGTACTATTTTGCAGACAAATAAAATAGTACGATATTTGCACTATATAGTTTTATTCGTGCAACAAGTAAGTATAACATATAAAAGGATCAAGAAAATTGCAACAATATGCCTCGTTTTCATGGCATACCTTTCCACGACTCAAGCCCAAATCACAACGTCATCAATGAACGGGTATGTTTCCGACGGCAAAAACTCTTTACCCGAAGCCACGGTAATCGCCACCCACTTGCTTTCGGGTTCCCGTTACAGCACGATCACCAACCAGCAGGGCTATTATCAATTACAAGGAATGAGAACGGGAGGGCCTTACCAAATAGACATCTCTTACGTGGGATTTCGTCCTTCCACGGGCAAAGGAATTTATCTTCAACTCGCGGTCCCGTACACATATAACACCGTGTTAATTCCCTCGACAGACCTGGAAGAAGTCGTTGTAAAAAGTACTATATCAAAATATTCCAACGGAAAAACGGGAGCAAGTACTCATGTCGGTTCCGCCCAGATAAAGTTACTCCCCAATGTCACCCGGTCGCTCACCGACATACTGAAACTCACCCCTTACTCCAATGGAAATGGTTTCGGAGGACGAGATCAACGCATGAACAACTTCAGTGTAGACGGGGCAAATTTTAATTACAACATGGGACTGGACGGAAAAGTTCTACCCGGGGGAGGTAGTCCGATCTCGATTGATGCCGTTGAGGAAACCATGATCAATATAGCGACTTATGATATTCGGCAAACTAATTTTATCGGTGCCGCTATTAATATCGTTACCAAAAGTGGGACAAATGATCTGAAAGGATCGTTATACACATATATAAAAAACGAACATCTAAGAGGTAATAACGTAGATGGTCACCATTTGGGAGAACGTGAAAAAGAAGCTCGTGATATATATGGATTTACATTAGGAGGACCTGTAATAAAAAATAAAATCTTCTTTTTTATCAACGGGGAGTATGAATATTCCCCCTTTCCTATTCATAAATGGAAACTTTCCACGGATGGACAGGAAGATCCGGTAAATAATATCTCCAGAGTAACCTCAAAAGACATGGAGCGTTTTTCCAATGATTTAAGGGAAATGTACGAGTACAACACGGGATCATGGACCAATTTTAACGGCCAAACAACTACCTGTCGTCTCTTGATGCGCGCGGACTGGAATATAAATGATCACCAGAAATTCATGATTAGATATAATTACACGACACAAAAGAAAGACAACAATCTCGTAGGCGCAGCTCTTGGCATTAAAGGAACCCCTGTAAGTCGTTATTCCATGAGTTTCCGGAATTCCATGTGGCAAGACATGAACGACGTACATTCTCTCACAGCAGAATTATTCAGTTATTTATCAAAAAACATAACAAACCAAATTCTCGTGAGTTTCACGTTCAACAATGGAAACAACCGGAAATGTAAAGGAGATTTCCCCACAATTGACATTATGAAACCGGATGATTCAGGTACCAATAGAGCTTTCATGAATGCCGGTTATGAACAACACGCGTGGAACAATGGGATTACTGAAAGAGTCTGGGCAATTACAGACAACCTTTCATTTCAAATGGGACGGCATAATTTCACAACGGGAATGAGTTTTGAATCCCAAAACCTCTCAAATTGTTATTTACGTTACGGGGCTGGTTATTATCGTTACGCAAGTTACGAAGATTTTATAAATAAAGCCGCACCGGTTGCGTTCGCTCTCGGCTATTCCCTTTCCAAAGACAAACGAGCCCCGGCTAAAGTAAACTACCGACAATTTTCCATCTACGCGCAAGATGATTATCAAATCACCCAAAATCTGAAATTCACATACGGGATTCGCGTGGACATTCCCATATACGCAAACAAACGTTACGAAAATCCTTCTATCGCGGAATATACTTTTTATGATACCAAATTAAGTACGGCCTACTGGCCCGAATCTTTTCCCCTCTTCTCCCCCCGGATTGGTTTTACTTACGATCTGTCAGGGAACAATATTATAATTCTCCGGGGAGGTTCAGGTATTTTCTCCGGACGCTTCCCCATGATATTTCTTTCTAAAATGCAAGAAGGCAGCGGTATGTTAAAAAACACCGTATCTACTCAAAAAAACGGAGATCCATTGTTGGCAGCTTTAGCCGGAGGGATACGCACCCGAGAAAAAATATTACAAGATATTGCCCCTCTGTTTCCGGATCGTTTCCCAACAGAACCCGGTGCCGTAAACAGCATTACAACAATAGACCGCCATTTTAAGATGCCACAAGTTTGGAAAAGTTCATTAGCGGTAGATTACCAACTTCCCTTACCATTCCCTTCTCTACTCACACTAGAAGGAACTTTTATAAAAGATATTCATGCCATCATGCAACAGGACGTGAATACAATTCATGCGGATGATCCTAGAATGACTCGTTTTATTGGTCCGGACAATCGCTACCATTACCCGGGAGATACCGAAAAACGCTACCATGAAGACATTACGAACGCAATTCTAATGAGGAATAGCGGGAAAGGATACAGCGCTAATTTCAATATCACATTAAACGCTCACCCCTGGAAAGATGTTGAGTTCATGGCTGCTTACACTTACAGTAAATCAAAAACAATAACGAGTAATAAAAGTAATCAAGTCGACAACGCTTGGACACAAGAACCATCCGTGATGGGCCCTAATTATCAAAAATTACATACAGCTCAATATTTACAAACCCCTCATCGGGTTATCGCACAATTCAGTTACACGAGACAATACGCCCGTCTCTTCAGTACCTCATTATCTCTTTCCTACACGGGAGAATACGCCGGTAATTATTCGTACTTGTATGATGGAGACATGAATAACGACGGAATCGAATACGACCTGATTTATATTCCGCGCACAAAAGAAGAGTTACACTTTGCAGACCGACAAACCGGAGAAATCACGTTCACGGCAGAAGAGCAGAAAGAAGCCTTTTGGACATTCATTAATCAAGACCCCTATTTGAAAAAACATAAAGGGGAATATGCTGAAGCGTATGCGGCCAATCTTCCCTGGTATGATCGGTTCAATTTACGTGTAGTTCAAGATTTCAAAATACAAACGGGTCAACACGTAAATACCATTCAATTTTCTGTTGATATTATGAACCTGGGTAATTTACTTCATAATTCATGGGGAGTAACACAAACGATCTCCGCGTGTAATAACGGCAAATTACTCGAACTAAAAGAGGTGAATGAAACGGGAGAACCTGTTTACACCATGTGTCCGATAAAAAAAGACGGACAAGATATTTTGCCAAACAAAACCTTTGAAACCAATCGTTCATCGGAAAATTGTTGGCAATTACAAATTGGAATTCGTTACATTTTTAACTAATGGTTATGAGTATTCAATTCAAAATTATATTATTTCTTTCACTCCTTTTCTTCGGATGTGGTAAACCGGAGAAAAGGATTCTCGTTATCCACTCGTACGAGGAAAATTTTTTTCAGTATTCCGAATACAATGAATTGATTACTAAAAACTTCAAACAGAAAGGTATAAAAACAGATATTAAAACTTTCTATCTGGATTGTGAAAAATACCGGGAACAAGAAGAAATTGATAGAATAAACCTTTTTCTGAATTCGATCTCCAACTGGCACCCGGATATTATTTTAGTTAATGAAGATCAAGCAACCTACTCGCTACTTAAAACCGAACATAAATTAGCCAAAAGTACCCCTATCGTTTTTGCCGGTGTAAATTATCCCAACTGGGACCTTATCCAAAAGTATCCCAATGTAACAGGACTTCATGACAAGATCGACATAATAAAGAACTTGGAAGTAATGGAAGAGCTGGATGATAAGAAAAAGTCTTTCACTATACTCGATTATACCTTCATCGACAAAAAAATCCGGGAAGATATAAAAAAACATCTTAATACGGACTCCCCTATCATCTCTAATATTGACGAGCAGATACCTCAAACCGATTATGAAACCAAATTCAAGGATAAACTTTTTTTACATATTCTTTCAGCCAGAAATAACCATCTCTACGACAAAGATTCTGTTCAAATTCCCCAACTCTCTCTTAAATTTCTGTGGGGAATAAGCAAATACAATGTTCAAATGCCCTACCTGCAATTAAAATATGATTTTACAACTGTCACTCTTGCAAATTTTCACATGACAAACCGATATTCAGCCATCTACGAAATGTTCGGGTGTGGGTTTGACTTTAGGGCCGGATACATGACCACGTTACCAACACAAGTGAAAGAAGAAGTTGACCTTGCAGCTAAAATACTAAACGGCATAAAACCGCAAGACTTACCTATCCGGGAAAGTGCCAAAGATTATGTCGTAGATTGGCAAGTCATGAAAAAACTAGGAATTAAACAAACAGAAATTCCTGCCAAATATCAAATGATCAATCTACCATTCAAGGAACATTATCCCGTAGCCTGGTACTCGATCATCATCAGTATAATCACGATTCTAGTCACTCTATTTAGCTGGTTGACCTATCTATACATACATGAAATGAATATGCGCCGTCAGACATTCTATGCCTTAGAAGAAGAAAGAGAATCTTTGGCATTAGCCATCGAAAGCGGTAACACATTTGCATGGAGATTTCAAAACGACTGCCTGCAATTCAAGAATTCTTTCTGGAAATCCATTAACATGAAAAATATACCTCTATCGGTAGAAAAATTTACAAACTTTATTCACCCGGATTATCGTGAAACATTCAAACATCACTGGCAAGAAATCTTCATACAAGGTACTCATGCAATAGAACTTCTATGCGATTTCACCGGAGACGGTTATCAATGGTGGGAACTTCGTAGTAGTACAATGGAAAGCGTCTCCGGTCAACAAAGAACCACCGGATTAATATTGAATATCAATGAACATAAAAAACGAGAACAAGAATTAATAGAAGCCCGAGAATTGGCAGAAAATGCAGAATTAAAGCAATCCTTTCTAGCAAACATGAGCCACGAAATACGCACACCTCTTAATGCGATTGTGGGTTTTTCCAATATTTTGGCATCAGATTCGGAAATCCAGGAAGAAGAGAGGACAACATACATCAACACGATTAACACAAATAGCGAGTTACTTCTCAAACTCATTAACGATATATTAGAAATTTCCCGAATCGAATCCGGATATATGTCCTTCGAATACCAAAACTATTCCGTGAATACTTTAATAGATGAGGTCTACAACACACATCGGGTAATCCTCCCCTCTCATTTACAATTCCTAAAAGAAACGGCAGAAGAAGATTTGGAGATATACGTGGATAAAAATCGTTTAACTCAAGTTCTCACGAATTTCTTAAACAATGCCAGTAAATTCACCCCCTGCGGGTATATCAAACTAGGTTACCATTATTTACCGAAAGAACAACAAGTTCATATATTCGTGGAAGATAGTGGGAAAGGCATCCCTCAAGCCGAACAAAAAATGATATTCAGCCGTTTTTACAAGCAAGATGAATTTGCACAAGGTACCGGTTTAGGATTATCTATTTGCCAAGTGATTATTGAAAAACTTGGTGGGCATATTCATCTTTGGTCCGAACCCGGTAAAGGCAGCCGTTTCACCATTATCCTCAATTGCGAAGATCCATTAAAACGGAAACAATAAAGGCAACACAACAACCATCACGATACCCATAATCACCTGCAAAGGTAAACCAACCTTCACGTAATCCATAAACGTGTACTTCCCGGCAGACATCACCAGGGCATTAGGCGGTGTCGAGAAGGGAGATGCAAAACACATACTTGCTGCTACTGTCACAGCAAATAGGAATGGATAAGGACTTACTCCAATATCTAGTGCAGCTTTCAAGGCTATCGGAGCTAAAAGGACTGCTGTCGCCGTATTACTGATAAACATGGTTAACAACGAAGTTGTAAAGTAAATCCCCGCCAATAGGATAATAGGCCCGAAATCACCCAAATAACTGACCAAACCGGATGAAATCATAGCTGATGCCCCCGTTTTCTCCAATGCTAACGACATTGGCAACATGGCTGCAATCAACACGATACTTTCCCAATTAATCGTTTTGTAGGCATCTTCCACGTTACGCAAACATCCGGTCAATACCATCAATAAAGCAGCAACAATCACGGCAGCCACGGGAGCCACTGGAATGGAATCGAAAACCATCGCAATAATCATTAGGATCATAATCGTTGCCGCAATCGGGGCTTTGTGATCCAATGTCACTTTTGCAGCCTCTGCCAGTGGTTGACCGACAACAACCCATTCCGATTGCATTTCATTCAACCGGGCAATATCTTTCCATGTCCCCTGTACCAACAAAGCATCCCCCGAATGCATCTTTTCATCCTTCAAATCCTGTAAAAGATACTTTCCTCCCCGCTGGATTCCCAATATGTTAATATTGTATTTTTCCCGAAAACCAGAATCTTTTACAGCTCGATTGATCAATTGAGAATTCGGCATCAATAAAACCTCGGCAATACCGATCTCCCCGAACACCATATCCCGGGGAACTTTTTCTTCCGAAACTTCCGCCGTATGTGTATCCAATAAATCTAAATTATTATCTTTCGTCAATAATTCGATTTGAGCAAAAGCACCCAAAACATACAACACGTCACCTGTCTGCAAGGAAGTATTCGGGCCTGCCAGCTCTTGATCGATCGTCTTCATAAAAGGATTCTGAGACTTTGATTCTCGCCGGATTTCCAAAATCGTGACGTTATATTTCCCGGTTATATTCAATTCGGCCAATGTCTTTCCTCGAAATATAGAGTCCGATTTCACTCCTACCCGGAACAGATTCTGAGCAATCTGGTATTCATAGGCCAAATCTTTTAATGATTTTTTCCGTGCTTTTTTCTCCGTCTTCTTCTCGCCCTTCTTAACCAGAAATATCCGACTTAAAGGTATCAACACAACAATTCCAATCAACACGCAAATAATTCCAACCGGAGTAAACGAAAAAAATGACAACCCCTCAAATCCACCCTCTAACAAAGTATTTTGAATCACAAGGTTAGGCGGAGTACCTATCAGCGTCGCCATTCCACCCATACTGCTCGCAAATGCCAAAGGCATCAAAAATCGGCTAGGACTAACATTCGCACTAACCGCCATACTGACCACAATCGGTAACATCAGAGCCACGGTTCCCGTGTTACTCACAAACGCACCGATGGCAGAAGTAACCAACATGATTAAAATAAAAAGCTTCAACTCGCTCTTACCTGCCAATTGAAGTATTTTACTACTGATCATTTTAGCCAATCCGGTTTGAAATATGGCACCTCCCACCACGAACAACCCCACCATCATAATCACGATGGAATTAGAAAAACCAGAAAGCGCCTCCTCCGGGGTTAATATACCACATAGTATCAAAAGTACCAACGCACAAAGCGCAACTACATCAGACCGAATTTTTCCATTTACAAAAAAGAAAGCAGATAATGCTAAAATAATCAGCGTTATACCCATAAATTAAACTATTATATCATAAATCACTCTATCGACCCACCCACAATGTCCATCAACTCGGCCGTAATATTCTGTTGTCTCAACTTATTGTATTCCAATTGCAAGTTTTTCAACAACTTAATAGCATTATCATTTGCCATTTGCATAGACAAGATACGAGAGGCCTGTTCAGAAGTCTGATTTTCCAGTAAGTACCGATACATCGTGGAATGGATAACCAACGGATAAATCGTCTCCAATATCTCTTCGCAATCCGGCTCGTAAATATATACTTTATTTCGTTCTTTATCCGAAAGAGCTTTCGTTTCCTGAGGTACCCACGGAAGTAACTGCTCCCGACTAATGATCTGTGTTCCCATACTCTTATAATGAGCATAAATAACTTCGACCCGATCCACATCCTTCTCTAAAAAACGACGAATTAATTCATCTGCCAATGCCGTTGCTCCTTCTGCATATTGTTTTTTTTCGAAAAGATCGGGGATCGGCATAACCTCCACCCCCCTTGTCCGTTTTATATCGTTCACGAGCTTTCTCCCCACGGGATAAACGGAAATAGGCGATTTAACCTTACCATCATACTCTTTTAATGTCTCCAATAATTTCTTGTATAATAGCAGGTTAAAAGCGCCACATAAACCTTCATTGGCAGCAAAAATAACAATTGCGACCCGTTGAACCGGACGATCCTGACTCAACGGAGACTGATAATCATTAATTTCACTTGCAATATGATCCAGTATATTTTGCAACTGTTCCATGTAAGGACGGGCATGATTCAATGCATTCTCAGACTTCCTCAACCGGGCAGAAGAGATCATCTTCATGGCTCCGGTTATCTTTTGAGAAGAATGTACCGAACTTATCCTTCCTTTCAATTCACGTGTTGATGCCATAATTTTTACTTTATGAACTAATTAAAAGTCTGCCCCACTTCCGTGGCTACTTCTTCTAATAATTTAGATACATTTTCATCCAGAACCCCCTCCCGCAATGGCTCCAAAATCTCTTTTTGGTATTTGGATCGCAATATCTCCAAGAACATCTTCTCAAACTCGGCTATATGTTTCAACTCCACGTTACGCAACAACCCTTGTGTACCGCAATAAATCACGGCAATCTCTTCCTCCACGGGCATCGGTGCATGCTGGGGCTGAATCAATAACTGAGCGTTCTTACGCCCTTTATCGATCACCATCTCCGTCACAGAATCCATGTCTCCTCCAAACTTAGAGAAGGCCTCCAATTCCCGGTACTGGGCCTGATCGATCTTCAATGTTCCGGCAATCTTCTTCATAGCTTTCACTTGGGCATTACCACCGACACGAGATACAGAGATACCTACGTTAATCGCAGGACGTACCCCTTCGTTGAACAATCCGGCCTCAAGGAAAATCTGCCCGTCCGTGATAGAAATAACGTTGGTCGGAATATACGCCGACACGTCTCCTGCCTGAGTCTCGATAATCGGCAATGCGGTTAATGAACCACCTCCTTTGGCAGTGGGTTTCAACACATCCGGCAAATCATTCATCGTCTGTGCCATCTCATCACTGGATATAATTCGCGCTGCCCGTTCCAACAAACGAGAATGTAAATAGAATATATCTCCCGGATAAGCCTCACGCCCAGAAGGACGACGCAAAATCAAAGAAATCTCACGATAAGCGACAGCTTGTTTGGAAAGGTCATCATACACAACTAATGCGTGACGACCACTGTCCCGGAAATACTCTCCGATCGTCGCTCCCGCAAAAGGCGCATAGTAACGCATAGCTGCCGAATCGGATGCGTTTGCCGCAACAACGACCGTGTACTGCATCGCACCTCTCTCCTGCAACGTGTTCACCAACATAGCTACAGATGATGCTTTCTGACCGATAGCCACGTAAATACAATAAATCGGATCACCGTTATCGAAATTTCTTTTCTGGTTCAAGATCGTATCCACAGCAATAGATGTCTTTCCGGTCTGGCGGTCTCCGATGATCAGCTCACGCTGTCCCCGTCCGATCGGCACCATGGAATCAATCGCCTTGATCCCTGTCTGTAACGGTTCTTTCACCGGCTGACGATAGATTACCCCCGGAGCCTTACGTTCCAACGGTAACTGTATCAATTCCCCTTCAACGGGTCCGGCTCCATCGATAGGTTCACCCAGCGTGTTGACAACCCGTCCGAGCAATCCCTCTCCCACCTTTACGGAGGCAATACTTCCCGTACGTTTCACCGTGTAATTTTCCTTCACCCGATCACCGGCATTCATCAGAATCACTCCCACATTATCTTCCTCCAAGTTCATGGCAACTCCACGAACCCCGTTCTCAAATTCCAGCAACTCGTTAGCCTGCACATTATCCAGCCCGAACACGTGGGCCACCCCGTCACCAACCTCCATCACGGTTCCCACCTCTTCGAAAGCCATCTTCGTATCGACCTCCTTGAGTTGCATTTCTAAAATATCTGATATTTCATTCGCTTTCAACATAACCCTAAATAATTTTAGATTTAATGATTTTAGATTTTAAACTTCGACCTCACAAGGCTAACACCTTCCTCTTGCCATCCTCCCGAAGGATTCATTTATAATCTAAAAATCCAAACTGGAGACTCATCTCCTTCAGCTCTTTCATCAGCGAGGCATCTAGTTGTCGGGACCCGATCTGTAATATAAAACCTCCGATAATCGAGGGATCAACCTTATGGACAAACTCTATTGTCTTATCAGTATGACGCCGCACGAACTCTTTGATCTTATCCATCGTCTCGTCCGACAACTCCATCGCCGTGATGATCTTCACCCGGATAATCCCGTTTGCTGCCCGGTAAATCTTCTGAAACATCAGGCAAATTGACCTGACATACATTTCCCGGTGGTTTCTTATCAACAAACGAATACCCTTGATGTACGCCTCTCCCGGTTCTATCCCGATAGCCGTGGAGAGCAGCATTTCCTTATCCTCGGGTGATAACAACGGATTTAACAAAGCTTTCTGCAAGTCGGGATGAGCGATATAATTTTTCTCGAATAATTTCATCTTCTCATACACTGCATCAGCAGCATTTAACTCCTGCGCGTATCGAAACACGGCCTTTGCATACCTTCGAGCAATCAATCCTTCGTCCATACTCTCCTCCTTTACTCTTTATTCTCAAGCTCGTTCAACAACTTACCGATCAGTTCCATCTGGTTCTTATCGGTAGCCAAGTCCTTACGCATCACTTTCTCTGCAACCTGCAAAGACAGGGATGCCACTTGTTTACGCAATTGTAATTCTGCTTCCCGTTTCGCCTGCTCTATCGACAAATTGGCAGCCTCCCTCACTTGTTTTGCCTCGTTTTCTGCCGCTTTTCGGGCTTCCGCTATCATCTCCCGTTTCAGCCGTTCTGTCTGCTGCAATACCTCTAATTGTTGCTTACGAGCTTCCGTCAGCAAATCTTTGGCATCCTCTTGTGCCTTTTCACGATCTCTTTTAGCCTCCCGGGCATACTCTACGCCTTTATCAATAAAATCAGCCCGCTCGTCCATCATCCGGACAATAGCCGGCCAGGCGTATTTTGCCAGAATGCCGAAAAGAATCAAAAAGACAACCAGCATCCAAAACACTAATCCGAATTCCGGTGTAAATAATGACATAGCTTCTTTTTATACAAACAATGCTAATAAACAAACGATAATTGCAAAAAGAGCAACACCCTCGATCAAAGCCGCAATCACGATCATATTGGTTCTGATATTGTTAGTCTCTTCCGGCTGACGGGCAATAGCATCCATCGCCGAAGAACCGATCTTACCGATACCAATACCTGCAGCAATAGCTGCCAAACCAGCTCCAACACATGCACCTATCTTAGCCAGACTTAACCCGGCTGCTGCTACTTCCAATAAAATCAAACTTTCCATAACCTTATTTATTAATTTTAGATTTAATGATTTTAGATTTTAAATTCAAACTTTTAGATTTAAGTTTTTAGCTTTTAACTTTCCTCACTCTCGCCAACCCGATAAAGATTGTTGAAAGCAACATAAACACGTATGCTTGAATAAACCCGATCAACACGTGAATCAAGTTCATAAACACGGCAAACAATACTGAAAATACCGTTGTAACGCCCAATACCACCTGTCCCATCACGCTAAACAGAAAGATCAACGAAATCAACACCAACACAATCAAGTGTCCCCCCAACATGTTAGCGAAAAGACGAATCATCAAAGCCACCGGTTTCGTGAACACTCCGAATATCTCGATAACAGGCAATAAGGGTACCGGACATTTCAATCCCATAGGTACATCCGGCCAAAATATCTCTTTCCAGTACTCTTTCGTCCCGGAAACATTAATCACCACGAAAGTACATAATGCCAAGACCAGCGTGATTGACATATTTCCCATCACGTTCGCCCCTCCCGGGAATACAGCTATCAACCCCATCATATTGGATACGAATATAAAAAAGAACAATGTCAACAGATAGGGTGCATATCGCTTAGATTCCTTTCCCAGCACACTGACAATAACTTCTTTATATAACATTTCGACGATCATTTCCAGACCACCCATTCCCTTACGCGGGGCCTTAAACTTTTTCCTTTTATAAAATCGAACTAACGAGAACACGATCAACATCGTGATCAGCCCGCTAATCATCACGGAAAAAGCGTTTTTGGTGATAGAAAAATCATAAGGACGATATTCGTTTCCGGTAGCATCTACCCCCACGATCTTCCCTTCATAAGCTCCTTCCCCGGCAATATGAAATCCTTTATATGTTTTCCCGTCTGCTAAACGTGAAGAACTGAAAAAATACCATTCCCCTCCATTATCCCGAACAATCACGGGCAGAGGTATGGTTACCTTTCCGATAATCGTCCATCCATACTCGTCCCCCAAATGCTCGAAAATAGTCTTTTTAGGGTCAAAAGCCTTATCCTCCCGTTCCTCCTGCTGCATCACGGAATCCACCCGTACGGCAAGCTCGTCCTCGACCTGTTGCGATTCTTCCCCGCTAACACCCGTTGCGGCCACTCTAACCGCACCCGCAGTTAGCGTTCCGACCAACAGAACAAGTGTCAACAATATATATTTCAAATCATTCTTCATAGGTGCATTAATTTATACAAACCACCACATTATTGTCCCGAACTTCCACAACTCCCCCGCGAATCTGTACACTCTTTTCCTCTTCTGACCCTTTATAGACAATTTCTCCCGGAGTCAACGTAGATACTAACGGTGCATGATTTTCCAACACGGTAAACTGACCCACCGTACCAGGCAATTTCACCATTTGCACCTCACCTTTATAAATCACTTTTTCCGGAGATACTATTCTTAAAATCATGACCTTAATTATTTTAGATTTTAAACTTTAGATTTTAGATCCTATCGATTAAGTGATTTAATGATTTTCGATTAAGTGATTTTAATCATCGAATCGGCAATCACGGAATCTTTTTCATTCTAAACTCTAAATTTTACATTCTCTAATTTCTTTTCTTCGCTTGTTCAATCATCTCTTTCCCTTTCTTGATCACATCATCAATGGTTCCGGTATTCATAAATGCCTGCTCCGGATATTCATCCATATCCCCATCGAGAATCATCTTGAAACCGCGAATCGTTTCTTCCAATGGAACCATAACCCCGGGAATTCCGGTGAACTGTTCTGCCACGTGGAAAGGTTGCGATAAGAAACGTTGCGCCCGACGAGCCCGTGCCACCACGATTTTATCCGAATCAGATAATTCATCAACACCCAAAATTGCAATAATATCCTGCAACTCGTTGTAATGCTGCAATAATTCGACCACTCTTTGCGCAGTTTGATAATGTTCTTCTCCAACAATTGCCGGATCAAGAATACGCGAAGAAGATTCCAATGGATCTACCGCCGGATAAATACCCAATTCGGTGATCTTACGACTCAACACCGTCGTGGCGTCCAAGAAGCTGAACGTTGTAGCCGGTGCAGGGTCTGTCAAGTCATCTGCCGGAACATAAATGGCCTGAATAGAAGTAATTGAACCATTCTTCGTAGAAGTAATACGTTCTTGTAACTTACCCATCTCCGATGCCAATGTCGGCTGATAACCCACTGCTGACGGCATACGCCCCAACAGGGCCGAAACCTCCGACCCGGCTTGCGTGAAACGGAAAATATTATCAATAAAGAACAAAATTTCTTTTCCACCAGCATTCGAATCCCGAAACATTTCCGCAACCGTTAACCCGGACAAAGCCACTCGTAAACGAGCCCCGGGAGGTTCATTCATCTGTCCGAAAACCAATGTTGCCTGCGACTGGCTCACCTTCTCCATGTCCACGCTCTCCAAATCCCACTTCCCCTTTGCCATCTCCTCCTTGAACTTGTCACCATAGTTGATAACCCCCGATTCTATCATCTCCCGCAACAAATCGTTCCCTTCCCGGGTACGTTCTCCAACCCCGGCAAACACGGAATATCCATTATGTCCTTTGGCAATATTATTAATCATCTCCATGATTAACACAGTTTTACCAACTCCGGCACCCCCGAACAGGCCGATCTTTCCTCCTTTAGAATAAGGTTCCAACAGATCGATCACCTTAATTCCCGTAAGCAGCAATTCCTCCTTAATAGATAAATCTTCAAATTTCGGTGCCTCTCGATGTATAGAACTCGTTTCTTTGTAATCCAATGGGGCTAGGTAGTCGATAGCATCACCTGTCACGTTCAACAAACGTCCCTTTATCTGGTCCCCCATGGGCATCGTCAAGGTCCGTCCTAAATCCAAAACCTTCATACCGCGATATAAACCGTCGGTTGTATCCATTGCTACACAACGCACTGTATCTTCTCCCACGTGTTGTTCCACCTCGACAATCAACTTCGAGCCATTCTCCCTCTCAATCTCCAGAGCCTCGTAAATAGGAGGTAAGTCAACCCCTCCACCTTCAAAAATGACGTCCACAACAGGACCAATCACTTGTGTCACGTATCCGACTTTCTGTGTCATAATATATGATTTAAACGTTCTTTAAATACTAACTTATAACTTTAACGTATATTCACTCGGAATAGTTTCCTCCCAGCCATATTATATTCAGGCCATGTACTGAACTCCGATAATACGTTTATATGATTATTACAAATTAAATAATCATTTTATTCATCCAGTAAATATAAAATCCCTGGATATGTTTCATAGACAAGTAATCAAAGATTTCATCACGCCACGCGTCATGACTATTCTTTCCATCAATACCTTGTTTAAGAATCTCTTTCGCAGAACTCACCCGTTTGTCTTTTTGAATTTCTACATCCTCGGGTAAATCCACAATATCCGTCAACATAAATGACTTCTCCAGAAAATCATACACGTCCGTCAGATCAATTGCCGAAAAAGTAGCTGTAATCTCTGAACTATTCATCGATTCCCCGGTGGTCTCCACTCTTCTTTCTCTTGGCATGTCCTCCGGCATAGCCTGCCCTCCAAAACAAACCATCAAAAGTAAAATTGGTATCGCCCGCAAAATCCACTTCATAATTCAATCTATTTAAATATTCAATAAACAACTCTTCCGCTATAAAGCAATTTCCGTACCAAAACTTAATCTTTTACGAATACTAAATTTTCATTTTATTAAAATTGGGGATATTCTAATACAAGAATACCCCCACAATCGACACACTTTTACCGATTCACAGCTTAATACTCTCAAGAGCTTTCAATGCCACCTCATCCTTGGCATCCAACGTTAATACTTTAGAGAAAAATGACTTCGCCTCCCCGTATTCTTCTTTTGCCGGATCAGGATTCCCATTATTTTTTGTGGTAATAGCATCAGCAATCACGTAATGATAATATCCCAAGTATTTATAACTTTCTATCAGTTCCCGTTTATAACGTTCCGGTTGTACTGATCCTATTTCTATCACTTTCTCATAATATGGTTTTGCCAACCCCTTCGTTGTTTCCGGATCAAGCATGGAATTTACCCGGGCCCGCCAAAAATAACTCACGTAACTATTAGGAACTTGGATACTTAACTCTTTGAATAAAGTATCTGCTTTTATCAGCTCTTCCTTTTGCAATTCCGGCACCGAATCCTGGCAAGCCAGATTATAGTAACATTTCCCCAGTTTCAACAAATCTTCCGCAGCCGGTTCCTCCACAAAATCAAAATATTGCTGATAATAGACCACGGCCGAATCCAAATCTCTATTTTTCACGAAAAGATCCGCAATATCTTTCAATAACTCCTGACGCTTGCAATCCGCATTCAATGCCTTTTTATAATAAGTAATTGCCTCATTATATTCTTTTTTCACGGTCAACTGTTCCGCGTAACAAAGATAATCCTGACAAATCTGATTCTCTTCGGGAGTAGATTCTATAAAATGCTTTATAGCCTCCAGACATTTTTCCCCATTCTCCCGTTTAGAAAGACAATAAGCATATAAACGTTTTGCCACCAAATCTTCCGGCTTTTCTTTCAACACGGATTGAAGTACAGGCAACATCTTTTCATACTGTTTATCGAAATACAATATACCGGCATACCGCAACAAATGATCCTGATCATAATACCCTGACTGAATAAATTTAGAATAATTATCAGCAGCAGCCTTACTATCTCCGGCCATTTCATACAGCTCCCCTAATATACAATAGATACCACAAAATTCCGGGGATTCTTCCCGGGCCTTATCCAACTTTTCCAACGATAAGGAACGATTGGCCGACATATACAAGCGAGCCTGTTTTAAGTATGCTCCCACACAATCCGGACTAAAATAAGCGGCCATTTCGTATTTGGCACAAGCCTCCCCAACTTTCCCCTGTGCAGCCAGAATATCTCCTTCCACCAAGTACGGCAACCCACTTTTAGCATCCAACTCTCTCGCCTGATTCACGTGTTCCATTGCTTTTGTCATATTACCTGCATACAAATATGCTCTGGCTATTGCCAACTGCACGCCGGCATCTTTCTTGTCTTTTTTGCTTGTAAACACCTCTTTGAACAACTCTTCACCGTCCATATCTTTCCCCAATTTCAACCCAACTACCCCGATCCGGTTGCAAGAATAGTCAGGCATAAACTCTATCCCTTTCTGGTAGTATATCCCGGCAGAATCACGAAGTCCCAACACCAGATAACATTCTCCCAAATAGTAACAGGTTTCTGCTTGCAAGACACCCTCTCGTTGTTGCTTCAAATTATCGAGGAAAAAAGCCTTGGCAGCCCCGATCATTCCCGATTCATAAAGATCTATTCCGACCTTATTGTCTGCTGCCTTCACGCTCGTCGCTGCCAGCAAGCAAAATAATCCGCATATAATTAATTTCGTTTTCATGATCTTAAAATTATTCATTAAAGTTGGTCCCTCACGTTCACGATATTCACGGGCATCGTGGCAGGTAACAATCCGGCTTTCAATATGATTCGCTGTCCTCTTGCTCCTGCAAAAAAGGAGGTTAACCCGGTTGGGAGTGCGCTCCGGGGATCATTCAGTAAAATGTATATATCACGAGACAATGGATATTGCCCCGTGTAGAGATAATACTGGTAAGGCTGGTAACTATTCCCGTAAGTAGGTAACTCTGCACGACTGATCCGTGCCACCTGTATTTCTTTTCGAAAATCCCGGCATAAAGAATCCTGTTCGTCACTAATCCAATTGACCCCGATTACCCCCATAGCACCGGGAGTTCGAGTAACATACTCGATGACATCCCGATTCGTTCCGGCGGCATGACATCGATCAGACAAGTTACCCCGCCCGCATATCGAATCCAGCACGTAACGTACTGTGCTGGAATTCCGGTGGTCAAACACGACTTGTATTTCGCCCAATTTCGAGTCCGCCGACAATTGGTTCCAACGTGTTATCTCACCGGAAAATATTTTCTTTAAAGTACTCACGTTAAATATCGAATCGGCATTTTGCCTGTTTACAATCAAAGCAACACCATCAGTAGCTATCTTGATGGACTCCGGAAAAAACTTATTGCTGTGGAATGACTCTAATTCGTCCCCCGATAAAGGGCGTGTGGCCAACACCCAGCGCACGCTGTCGCGTAACAACAGGGTTATTGCATCCACTTCACTCGTATATATCGGGACGATACCTGTCTGATTATATTGCGCTTCAAAAACTGCAATCTCTTCCTCGGCCAAGGGAGACAGCGTTTCGTCGACTGCAACTCGAATTACCCCGCTAAACAAGGTATCTTGTACTCCTGAAGTTTTCCCTTTACAAGCCACAAGGGAGATCAGGCATAACAGCCAAAAGCCGATTCGAATATTCATACCTTTTTAATTTTAGATTTACGATTTTAGATTTAGTAATTTTCACTCGCTGTCCAACGCTTTCTTTTAATCACCTAATCGGCAATCACTAAATCACAGAATCATTTCTTTTATTGTTGTAATTTAAACGTGATCGGTAAAGTGAACCGCACGGAAACCGGTTCACCCCGCTGTCTTCCGGGAATCCATTTACGCATGGCCTTTACCACGCGAACGGCTTCTTTATCCAGCGTCGGGTCGACCGTACGCAACACTTGTACATCACGTACCGACCCGTCCCGTCCGATCACGAATTGTACGATTACTCTTCCCTCTATATTCATTTCTTGGGCAATAGAAGGATACTTGATCTCTTTACCGATCCATTTCATCAAGGCAGCCATACCTCCCGGATATTCGGGAGCTTGTTCCACCACTTGAAAGACCTCATCTTCACTTGCCACGATCAATTTATGGTCTTCCAGATCAGCAATATCCTTACCGTTTTCCTCGTCATTACCCTTCACGTCCGCCACGGAAATCGCCGCTTTCGCTTGATTCACCTCATCCTGCGTTTTAATCTCGTCTTCCTCACGAACCTCTTCATCTTTCTTAATCACGGGAGCCGTGAACTTAATCGTTGTCTTCAACGTCGGTGGCGGCGGAACATTCACCGCCACGATCTTGTTCTCTTCCTTCACCTCCGGCAAATCCATCTTCAAATCAGACAATTCCGTCACCGTAACCATCTTTTCCTGCGCCTTAACGGGTGTCAGGAAACGAACAAAAGCCGGAAGAACCATTGCCAGAACCACACAACCTATAATCACGACATAGGCCGTCAAGTGACGCCGGGGAGAGTGTTTACGCAACTCGTAAGCCCCATAATCCTTATTCTTTCCTTCGAATATCAGATCACACCACTCTACCGAATTTACATTTATATCCTTTGCCATGGTCTTATTGTTTTAACTCCCGGTACTCGATGACTTCTTTCAAATCATCGGCATACCCGTCGTGTGTCTTATCCTGTAACAATCGCAAATCCCCCGGAGTTATATCCATGATCGCGTACCGTCCGATATTACATATCTGCATCTCATCGAGCACATCAATCAAATTTTTGTAATTCGCAAAATCGGTAGCCTTGATCAATATAACGGGAGAATCCTTATCTTTTCTGATCTCGGCAGCCTCTTTCAGGTATTCCTCGTTCGAGATCTCCAAGTTTGCTTTCTTTTGTTTCAATTCCCGGATCTTCTGCATCACCACCTGATTACGTCCTAACAAGATTGCACGCAAACCGTTCGGGGAAAAATCGGTTTCCTGCACCATATCGGGATTCTCGTAGTCCGGCTCTCCCATATAATAGTACACTCTCCCCTCCTTACCCAACAAAATAGTCATTGCCTTGGAAGCCTTCACTTTGTTCTGCTCCTGCTCATTCAACAAATCTTTCCTCGGCATACTGATTTCCATTGTCTGGGGTTTACTCATGGACGTGCAGAGCATAAAGAAAGTAATCAACAACATATTCATATCCACCATAGGCGTAAAATCCACCCGGATACTGAATTTCTTCTGTTTCCCTTTCTTGCGTTCCCCGCTATCCTTTTGTTGTATTTCTGCCATAATAAATAAATTACAAGTTATAAGGTTCTATCATACCTCCGGCATATTACGCAACGAAGTAATCAAGTTATAACGATTCTCTCGCAAATCCTGCAACGTTGCCATAATATCCTTAATCAACGGGTAAGGAGTTTTCTGATCCGCCTTGATAGCGATCACCAAGTCCTTGTTCACCTCCCGGGCAAATTGCATCCACGATTTAAACTGGTTATTCGTGCTATCACAAGGAATTCCATAATTCATGATCACTTTATCCTGTTCTTCCGATGATAATGCCAAGAATTGTTTCATTCCCTGAATAGGCACCCCGAATGAATTACACAGACTGAATTTTTTCAATTCCTGATCCGAAAATTCAATCTGATAACTCTCTCCCATCTTTTTCAACACCTCGATACGATCCTGTGGTTTATCCAGTCCCATGAACACCTTTCCCGTTGGCTCGACTAAAATAGAGACGATATTTGATTCGGGAATCTTGATCTCGGAAACCGACTGCGGCGGGTTCACCTGCACCGGTTCTTTCTGGATAAACGTGGAAGTCAGCATGAAAAACGTCAACAACAGTACCGTCACGTCGCTCATGGCCGTCATGTCGATGAACGTTGATTTCTTTTTAATTTTCTGACTCATAACGTATATATTAACAAGTGTATACTAGCGTTGTTTAATCGTGAAACTCTGTACCAAGTAAGCCCCGATCTCGTCAATACTATGCGTGATCCCGTCTATCTTACTAGTGAAGAAATTGTAAGCAATCACAGCACACGCCCCGGTTGCAATACCGAAAGCCGTGTTCACAAGAGCCTCCGAAATACCGGTAGAAAGGGCAATAGAATCCGTTCCCCCGGCAGAAGATAATGCCGCGAAAGACTTGATCATCCCGATTACAGTTCCGAGCAATCCCATCAACGTCCCTAAAGTCGTGATCGTGGCTATTACCCCCAGATTCTGTTCCATCGTCGGCAACTCAAGCATGGTAGCCTCTTCCAGATCTTTCCGTACTGCCAACTGTTTCTCTTCTTTCGACAACGTGTCACAAACTGACACCTGTGAATAAGTAGAAAGCGATGCTTTAATCACGTTTGCCACGGTTCCTTTCTGTTCGTCACAAGCTTGGCGAACAGCCTCAATATTCCCCTCCTCAAGATCACTCTTCACCTTCGTCACGAATTGTTGCAAATTCTTCTTCCCTTTCGCTCTTTTTAAGGCAATCAACCGCTCCACGCTTAAAGTCAATACCGTAAATAACAAGGTCTGGATAACCGGAACGATGATCCCCCCTTTATAAATCGTACCTAGCAAATTTCCCTGAATAGGATGATTATTCGGGTCATTATTAATAAAATTAGCCGGATTACCATACACGAAATGATAAATAACCATTGCCAGTATAAAACACAGAATGATTATCGGAAATGCAGAAATACCTAAACTTCTTCTTGTTCCTTGTTTTGTTGCAGTCTTTTTCATAGGAGTATTTTTTATATTTTAAACGCTTTAATATTATAATGCCACGTATAATGCCAAGAAAACCAAACCAAATATGACTAACATGATCACGATCGGGTACAATGTCTGAAATAATGCCGAGTTGGTAAAACCCTTGGCATTTTCTTTACTATTCTCCATAGGTCTACTATTATTATTCGTTTATGAATAAATTCAATTTTATAATACACTGAAAAATAAGGATATAATTCGTCCGTCCGTATCCGAAGAAAGATACCATAATTACATTAGTCACCTCTATACCAGCATGTCATATCAAAACACGCTTTCAATGAGCGAGTACAACTCACCGGTATCACCATTCGTGACACTGGACAAAACGGACCTAGGAATAGCTAAATAATGATTTTACACAAATCGAACACGTAGAAACCTTGAAGATGTCGAAGTCCCAGCAAATCGGAAAAATACCCGTAAGTCTTTTCTTCCATCATCCGGAATTCACTTCTACGTGACGCAAGTTCTGTTTTCCGATAGAACGAGAGGGAGAATTGTTCCCGACTTCCATTATTAACAATCTGCCGACTTGAAAACTCTAAAGTTCGTTCAAAAACTCCATGCTGATCAAACGGGGTAGTGGAAATCTGGAATTCTTCCGACGCTTTTTCTATGTTCTCCTTATCAGAAACAGGAATATTCCCCTTGGAACCTTCACTTCCAAAGAGATTTACCCCGATGACCAAAAAGAGGAGTAACAACGAAAAATATCGAAATATCAATCCTTTCATTTCTCTCTATTTACGAAACCAAAAATACACATATTTTCCAATTCTCGCAATTTTTTGACTTAATATATAGTTAAATTTCTCAAATTTTTGCGTTTCATTTATTCATTATACGGAAACGATGATTAATCTAGTTTCATTTCCCGCAAAAAGATTTCAACATTTTTATTTGTGACAATAAATGTACATCTTTGTCCCCGTTTTTAAAATTCAAGTCATGAGAATTAACTCACTGTATTACAAACAGAACATCAACATAGCCTTCCCGATCATGTTATCATTAGCCGGTCAGGCGATCGTACAAATGGCTGATAACATCATGGTAGGACAACTCGGAGCCCCGGAATTGGCAGCCGTGTCATTAGCGGGAGCAATTATCATGAACACGATGGTTGTCGGCATGGGTATTGCCACCGGCCTAACCCCACTTGTGGGCCAAGCTCATGCGCTTGATGATAAAGAACGTATAGCCGGATTTTTCCAAAATTCACTTCTACTGAACACAACCGTGTCACTCGTACTCACCCTTTTCTTGTTCATGCTCATGCCCTACCTTTCCATGATGGGACAACCCGCGGAAGTTGTAGAATTATGCAAAGGATATTATATCCTGACCTCATTCTCGGTCATCCCGTTCATCCTGTTCATGACATTTAAACAATACATGGAAGGAATCGGAAACACGAAGGTAGCCATGGTGATCACGATTTCATGCAATTTGATGAATATTTTCCTGAACTACATATTTATATATGGTAAATTCGGTGCGCCATTTCTTGGGGTAGCGGGTGCGGGACTAGCGACATTAATCTCCCGCCTGATGATGCCTATTGCTTTTTTTCTTTATATCCATCGTTCCCAAATATACAGCCCCGTATTCCGTTTTTTTCAATTTAGCAACACGAGCCGTCGGAAAATCAAACAACTATTACAAGTCGGCTACCCCATAGCCGGACAAATGGTCGTGGAATTTCTATCCCTCAGCCTCATCACCGTAATGATGGGATGGTTAGGCACCATTGCCCTTGCGGCAAATCAAATTGTCATGTCCATGATTTCACTTACATTCATGATCTCCAGCGGAATCGCCGGAGCCTCTACCATACTCGTCAGTCATGAATTCGGGCGGGGAAATATCGGGAAAATGCGTCGTTACGCCCATGCTTCTCTCCGCCTTGCCGTTATTTTCATGGCCGGAGCAGCCGTGATCTACGCCCTTTTCGGGGCCCCCATCGCATCCATTTTCACCCCTGATCCCGACGTGATAAAAGTGGCTCGCAACCTATTCTTCGTGGTTGCCGTGTTTGAAATCTTCGATGGATTACAAGTAACCGCACTCGGAGCCTTACGAGGCATCACTGACGTGCAGCGCCCCATGATCTATGCTCTCGTCTCCTATCTATTTGTCGCCGTACCGCTAGCATATATTGCCGGAATCCTGCTCGACTTCGGGGCTCCCGGACTACTCTCCGGATTCTGTGGCGGCCTCATGTTCGCTGCCACCCTCTTCATCCGTAGATTCAATAAATCTGTGAAAAACATTCGCCTGCGGCGAGTTACAAACTTATAGATTTTAGATTAAAAGATTACGTGATTGCCGATTGAATGATTCTGTGATTCTATAACCACCTAATCGGCAATCACGAAATCACAGAATAAGCGCTCGCCTCGTGCGGTTGGAATCTAAAATTTAAAATCTAAAATCAGTAAGGGTTTTTAACTTTTTTTCTTGTTTATATCATGAATAAACCGTAACTTGCATCGTATAAACAGGTACGAATTAGATCCATACAATCATGAAAATAGAAGTATATAAAACTGCCGAAGAAACATTGCGTTCAATGACCGAAACTTTGATAACGGTGATTAAAAAAAGCAAATCGAAACCTTTTCATATCGCCCTGTCCGGAGGTTCCACGGCGCAACAACTCTTCAAATTATGGGTAAAAGAATACCGGAATAATATCCCTTGGGACATTCTTCGCTTTTACTGGGTAGACGAACGATGCGTGTCGCCGGAAGACGACGAGAGCAATTTCAAACATGCCGAACGCCTTCTTTTCATGCCTCTGGATATTCCTCAAAATCACATTCATCGCATTTGGGGAGAACAAGAACCTAAAGTTGAAGCTGAACGATATTCGGAAATGGTAAAATGGGAACTCCCCGGCTACTCGAATATGCCCCGTTTCGACTGCACGATACTGGGCATTGGGGCTGATGGACACGTGGCCTCCATATTCAGTGATTCGATGAATCTACTGACCGACCAACGAATTTATGCGGTTTCACACCACCCGAAGACCGGACAACAAAGAATTACAATGACAGGGACCGTAATTTTAAAAAGTTCGGCTATATTAATCCCCGTCATCGGATCTGATAAACAAGAAATCATGGAACATCTCGTGCAGAAACAAGGAGTATACCCGGCGTCCTATATCTTCTCTCATGCATCAACAGCAACCCTCTTCACAGATCGGGTTACAGAATAAAAAAAGGTGGTTAAAAAACCACCTTTTCTTATATCCAAAATATTTTAGAATCTTTTCTCGAAACTACGGCCACCACCGTTACTGCGACGATCACGACCGCCACCATTACGATTAAAACCGCCACGACCACCGGCCGGACGATCGGTTCTCGGTTTTGCAACGTTCACGTTGATAACCTTACCATCGTACTCAGCTTGATTCAATTCATCAATAGCTTTTTGCCCTTGCGTGTCGTCAGACATTTCCACGAATCCGAAACCTCTTGATCTTCCGGTTTCTCTATCCATGATAACTTTTGCTGAAGAAACTTCACCGTACTCTTCGAATAACTCTCTTAAGTCACTATCATTCACGTCGTAACTTAAATTTGAAATGTAAATGTTCATTAATACAAACTTTAAAATTAATAATTTAAATACTTGAGGTTGGATATTGTCTAGAAAAGTCTGCTTAACGATACATTTAAAATACGATGAAGGCAAACGCTCTGTAGCGATCAAATCAAAACTCAAAATCACGACAAATCTACGATAATATTTTTAATAAACAAACAATCCGGGCCGTAAAAATAACACGAGGGTAATAAAAACATATTACCCTCGAAAATAAGCACTAAATCAGTGACATATCCTTCTTCTAGGATGTCTTTTAGCCTCCCGTTCCTCGAATTCGGTCTTGTCAAATTGCTCTTGTTGCATCTGTTGTTCACCGACCCAACTTTTGTCTTGTTTTGAAGGAATATTCCGGGCGCGCCGGTCATCACTCGCCACTTTCTTCTTCTTTTCTTCACGTTCTTTCATAACCTTCTAATTTTTTATTAATCCATGGGAGAAACTTCCCATACTACCCATATTATACGTCCTCGAAAATAGAGGGTTACATACCGTATTCCCTATTCATCCTTGATATAAAAGTTTTACAAAAAAGAAGAATCTCACATCTTTTTTGTATGTTTGTATCGTTAACTCTATTATTCAACATGAAAGCACAACTCTGTATATAGCTACGCTCCTTGTATAGTATTCCGATTGCAGGCACAAGCCTGCCGGGGACAGAATATGTTTCCGGGAACAGAGTTTATACCCTTTTTTATTTACCGAACATAACAAGTGATCCACTCTTGTGGAAATAACTTGCTATGTGCTATTCAAGTTGAATCATGAATTTTACAAACAAACAAATCTGGCTCATCAACTATCCAGTGATGATGAGCGTGTTAGTCGAACAATTAATAAATATCACGGATGCCATATTTCTCGGACATGTCGGAGAAACAGAACTAGGAGCCTCCGCCATAGCAGGAATGTACTACCTTTCCCTTTACATACTGGGATTCGGGTTCAGTCTCGGCTTGCAAGTAATGATCGCCCGCCGAAACGGTGAACAACGTCCTGCGGAAACGGGAAAAGTGTTCTTCCAAGGATTATTTTTTCTGACCACGCTCGCCTTCACGCTCTTCGGCCTGTCTAAAATATTCACTCCATTCATTCTACAACGATTACTGACTTCCCCGGAAATATACGAGGCTGTTATACAATATCTGGACTGGCGAACTTTCGGCCTGCTTTTCGCCTTTCCGATGCTGGCCTTCCGGGCATTTTTCGTGGGAATCACCAAAACCCGTATACTCACCGTCTCTGCCGTCACTCTAGCAAGTATGAACGTGTTACTGAACTATCTGCTGATTTTCGGTACCGGGAAGATTCCTGCCTTGGGCATATCAGGTGCCGCCATAGCATCCACGATCTCCGAACTGGGAGGCTTACTCGTGCTGGTCTGCTATACTCGTTTCAAAATAGACAAACAACATTACGGCCTCTTCGCCATTTTTAACAAACGACTCATGGGACAACTTTTCCGCCTCTCCGTCTGGAGCATGATGCACTCCTTTATCAGTGTGGCACCCTGGTTCCTTTTCTTTATTCTCATTGAGCATCTCGGTACCACGCAACTAGCAATTGCCAATATCATCCGAAGTATATCCACGATCTTCTTCGTCATCGTGAGTTCCTTTTCCACCACCACGGGATCACTCGTCAGTAACTTGGCGGGAGCCGGGGAAAGAAAACAAATCATGCCCTTGTGTCGGAAAATCATTCGTCTCGGCTACATTCTTGGCACCCCGTTAATCGCGATTGCCCTGTTATTTCCCCACACGGTCATGGGCATTTACACCCCGGACAAGCAACTCGTGCAATTAGCCTTCTGGCCCTTTGTTGTTATGTTATCAAATTACATTCTCTCCCTTCCCGCACACGTATTCTGTAACGCAGTATCAGGAACAGGGGCTACCCGTGCCGCATTCATCTATCAATGTATCACGATCATCATATATCTTGTTTACCTCTCTTCTATCAACCGGATCGGAGAAGTCCCGCTAGCGGTGTACTGGACATCGGAACATCTTTACGTACTCCTTCTTTTTCTTTTTTCATGGTTTCACCTGAAAAGAACAAACGAAAAAATCGTGAAACTATAATAAGAAACGAACACGGTCATGAAAAACTTTTTCAGACCGCGTTCGTCATGTCCAGCACCAAACGGTGCTGGTCACTAAAGAAACGTACCCGTTCCTTCTCCCCGCTCACCGTAATCAGCGTGGACGAACGCTTTAACGAATTCATCCAGCTCTTCAACCGGTTGAACGTCTCCAAGTCAAAAGATGATATTACGTTCAATGTGAATGCCTTCAACATACTTAATTGATAATTCGGGCTACCCAGGTAACAGTAGCTTGTGTCAAGATTAATATTCGACAGATAAATATACATTTCGTTCCCCGTATCCTCATGCAATCCTTTCGCCGTGAAACGCTCCAACTTCTCCAGCAGCAAGATCAACTCTTCTTGCAACTCCTTCAACTCCTCGGGTGTAATCAAGTTAATACTGGCAAAGAACAACATATCCGTCACCAGATAATGAAACACCAGATGATCAAGAATATAAAAAGAGGATTTAACACACCGCATTCCATGTAAAAAGTCCTGTTGAATCCTAGCTAACCGATCGTTAATCACCACCTCACGAAAAGGTTTCACCGTATCCACGTTGCTATATTGATATAACCATTTAAATAAATAAAAACGCGTGATCCCGGGATAATAGTAGCAAAAAGACTTGGGAAGAGTGTTCGTCGAGAAACCGGCCTCCCAGTCCGGTTCATTCTCCGCACAAGCGAATATCTCGACGAAATCCTGCATCATCCGGAAATCCGCATCAAGCGGGTTCGCATACTCCACCAATTTCAATTGAAACGGACGACTCTTACATGTATCCGTTTCCGTCAGATTATCCAGAGAAATTCCCAACTCCTTGGTGATAGTCATAACCTCCATAAACGTGAACGGGACCTCGCCGCGCAACCGACGATAAACCGCTTCCCGTTCGATATACAACATATCAACCAAAGTATTTGTCAACTTAGCCCCTTGCGGTACTTTCTTTCGCAATTCCGCCAGGAAACTTTCATACAGTGAAACATCTTTCATACTTATACACTATTTTCATAAAGAACTCAAGTCAAAAGTATGGAAAATACTCCCAGATCCCCGAAACACAAGAAACATAATGCGACTATTTTTGACACGCACCTTCTCCATTTCCTCCCAATTCAAACATCCAACATTAGCACACCGTTCCTTCTTTTAAAAATAGCCATTTTTTCTCGCTCCTCTATTCTTCCCCGCAACCAACAAGAACAAAAACAAGAACAATCTATTATTATTGTAAAACAACCAACATTCACATACAATTATAGATTACTTGGATTAATAATAATCTTGTACCTTTACATCAACTTAATGAAACAATAATAAATAAATAAACTTAGAAATAACAGACATCGAGTAAAATCAGGTTCATTAAAACCATTTCTTTTTTTTTCATAATTCGTTAACTGTGGGATACGTCCCTTGTTTAACTAAAAAACAAAAGCTCGCAAACAGCTGACCGTGAGGGTCCCTAGAGCTACCGGGTCCGCGAAATCTTCAAAACAATAACCCAAATACACACACTATCAGGTCGCGGACCCACTCTTTTTTAATCACACCATAAAACTTACCACGTGCTTTAACCCAGACAATTACGATCATTCGTCCCGTTCTGACGCTCCAGCCAGTCAAACATGATCTGGTAGACCTTTCCCCGGACCTCCTTGCAGGATAGAACCAAATCGTGCAGACCACCCAAGACCGACATGATCTCCACCTGTCCCCGGATATTCCGTGCTACCTGCTGAATGTCTCTCACGTTCAATATAGCATCGCGGGACTGCACTTGTTCCTCATTCGAGAAATTCGAGACTGACCTCTCCGAATGTAAAACCAGCACGGGTTTTCGTACTTCAAAAGGTTGCCTCAACTCCCGTTGTGCTTTATGAATAGCCCGAACCCATCCCAAATTAATCCGGGGTGCAACATGCGGTTTCCAAGCCAAGTTATACTCCCACTCTCCCCGACTCTCCCGGTGCAGGAATTTACCATATTGCTCCGTGAATCCTCCGGCAATCTTTATCCCCGGTAAAAAACCTCCCACAAACGAGGCAAACGGGATACACTTCTTCACAAACCAACTTTTATTAAAATCAAAAAAAGGACTGTTCAACATGATGCCGTCAAAAAGAGAACTATCCCCGTGTTCTTTAGCGTAAAGCGTGGCAATCAACCCGCCCGTGGAATGTCCTAACAAAACGGTTGTCCGGCTTCCCTCCTCCCGGATCATTTGCAAAGCGAATGTGATCTCCTCGAAATAAGCCCGAATATCCCGGATGTCATTAAACTTTTGATGAGATAACCATGAACGCCCGTATTTTCGCAAATCCAGCGCATAAAAATGAAATCCCTGTTCGTTAAAACGGAAAGCTATTTCCCGTTGGAAAAAATAGTCATTAAAACCATGAATATAAAGCACCGCCCGTCCATTTCCCGAATCCGACAAACGGCGGACAAGCGTGGCTATCGCCCGCCCCTCGTAATCATCGCACAAAGAGATTGTCGCTCGTTGAAATCCCTCTCCCAATATATCTTCCTCGTAAAAAGTGTCCATACTCGTGCCTTTTTTTTGTTCTTCCGACCGGACCATATACCCCATGCTCCCGGTCACTTTGCCATCGAAATTAAGTATAAATTTTCATACTTCTACACATTCGCCTATATTTTCAATATATCCCGCCACCCGGTAATCTCGAACTTAACGTACTCGGCCACGATTTGCTCAATTTCCTGATCCTCTATCTTATGCATGATAATTTCCTCGAACAAAGTAAACATCCACACGGAATGAAGATGGATAAAAAAATCAGAAACCGTCACGTTCAGAACGGGATACCTGTATTTCATTTCCGAAAACCACTCTTTCACCAACTCAGTGGAACGATCGGTAAAACTTTCCCGGAAATTCGCAAGGGATGATCCCTGAGCCCGGAACAACAACAAGATCATCAATTCCCGATAGCGACGAATCAGCACGATATACTCGTCAACCGCCTCCCGAAGATAAACCTCGCTCAATATCTCCATCACATCGGCCCCGTAATGCCCGTGATGCTTTTCCAGCATCCGCTCAAAAGCATGGGTAACGGGATACACGATCGAGCAAAAAAGGTCATCCTTACTACTAAAATAATTATAAATATTCCCCAACCCGACTTGCGCCGTCTCGGCAATTTCACGCATGGACGTTTTCTGAAATCCTTTTCGTAGAAACAATTCTTCCGCGGACTTCAACAGCTCTCTTCTGATGTCATTCTTCAACTTTTGCATAGTTCGGTTCATTATTTAAATGTAAATAAACAAGTAATCACACATCCCGACAATCCCTAAAAATGATGATTTTACCCGTTCAGACTACTTGATATAGGGGGGCCCATATTTACTATGATTCAGAAATTTTCCATTAAAAATTCACTATTTTTAGGGATTGTCCCGTTCCTCCCGGAGTTGTAATTTTGTCTAAAATAAAATTCATATTACCACATGACGAAAAAAAAGACGAAAAGAAATGTTGACAAACAAAATATAACGCATCCCACAATCAAAATCACCCCACGGAGAGCTTGTAGAAATACAAGCTCTCTTTTTTTGAACGATTTTAAATATTGTTCTTTATTGCAAGACATCGAAAATTAATATAATAACCATGGAGAAGAAAGGATTTATCAACAAGTTTTTCCAAAACGCTGGAAAACCGGAAGGATTTCTCGGCAGAATGATATTAAGAGGTATGAACAAGGGACACGCCCCTCTGTCACGCTGGGCCAGATCCTGCCTAGTATGGCAACCGGAGTGGAACACTCTCGACATCGGCTGTGGCGGTGGGGCCAACTTATCGGAAATACTGAAACTATGCCCGCAAGGGAAAGTTCACGGCATCGACATCTCACAGGAAAGCGTGGCATTTGCCCGAAAGAAAAACATGAAACACCTTGGCACACGTTGTTTCGTGGATCAAGGGAGTGCCGACCGGCTCCCGTATGCAGACAATTCATTCGACGTTGTTACCGCTTTCGAAACAATCTACTTCTGGGGTGATCTTCACCGGGCATTTATTGAAGTGAAACGAGTGCTGAAAGACAACGGATTCTTTCTAATCTGTTGTGAGGCAAGTGACCCGACAAACGAAACCTGGACAAGCCGCATAGAAGGAATGGTAGTACATCCAAGCAGCGAACTAAAATACATCCTTGCCCAATCCGGCTTTACCAATATCACCCTACACCGGAAGAACAAAGAAGATTTATGTATCGTGGCACAAAAACAAAGTTCAAACAATTAAATAATATATCATGAATACATTAAAAAAACTTCAGCAGTACATGGGCAATCGAAAAGCACTTTTGCCCGTGTCCATGGTATTATCTGCCCTTAGTGCGCTGGCAGGTATGTTGCCGTACATACTGATCTGGTTTATTGTAAGAGAATTACTCGCCCCCGGCGAAACTATCGTTTCCGGCAATATAGAAACTTACGCGTGGTGGGCTGCCGGTCTAGCCGTGGGCAGCGTGATTCTTTACTTTGCGGCCCTGATGGCGTCACACCTGGCCGCATTCCGAGTTGAATCCAACCTGCGCCGTGAAGCCATGCGTAAAATCGTACAAATGCCCCTCGGCTTTTTCGATTACAACACCAGCGGGCGCATCCGTAAAATCATTGATGACAACGCGGGAATCACCCACAGTTTCCTGGCCCACCAAATGCCCGACCTGGCAGCCACGTTCCTCGTTCCACTCGTTGCGGCCATACTCATCTTTTCATTTGACTGGCGACTCGGCCTTGCCTGCATGGCTCCCGTCATTATATCCATGATCGTGATGGGATTCATGATGGGTACCAAAGGACGGCAATTCATGCAAAGCTACATGACCGCCCTCGAAGAAATGAACACGGAGGCCGTGGAATACGTGAGAGGAATTCCCGTGGTGAAAGTTTTCCAGCAAACCATCTACTCGTTCAAGAACTTTCACAAAAGCATCAAAAACTATAATAAAATGGTATTCGGCTACACTCGAATGTGGGAAAAGCCCATGTCATTCTACACCGTCATTATCAATGGTTTCGTGTTCTTTCTAGCCCCGCTGGCTATCCTGTTGATCGGGAACACGGGAAATTACGCCCCGGTGTTACTCAATTTTTTCCTGTTCGTCCTCATCACCCCAGTCTTCTCTCAAAGTATCATGAAAAGTATGTATTTAAACCAAGCCTTGGGACAAGCGAGTGAGGCTATCGGACGTCTCGAAGACCTAGTTTCTTACGAGAAACTCCCCGTTCCGTCCTCCCCGAAACCGTTAAAAGACTTCAGTATTCAATTTAATCAAGTATCATTCCACTACCCGGGAACGACACAAAAAGCAATCGACGGGATCAGTTTCAGAATTCCCCAGGGGAAAAGAGTTGCCCTCGTCGGAGCATCAGGCGGGGGAAAAACCACCCTGGCCCGACTTGTTCCCCGCTTTTGGGAAACCTCGGAAGGCCAAGTGATGGTGGGCAATATCAACGTGAAAGACATCGCCCCGAACGAATTGATGCAACATATATCATTTGTATTCCAGAACACGAAATTATTCAAAACGACCCTACTTGAAAACATTAAATACGGCAATCCCACGGCCACGCAGCCCGAAGTCGAGAAAGCCGTGGACATGGCCCAATGCCGGGAAATCATCGATAAACTTCCCCTTGGACTGAACACGAAAATAGGCTCGGAAGGGACATACCTTTCCGGGGGCGAACAACAACGTATCATACTAGCCCGTGCTTTCTTGAAAAACGCTCCCATTATCGTACTCGACGAGGCAACCGCTTTTGCCGATCCGGAAAACGAACACTTAATACAACAAGCCCTGAAAGAACTGACCAAAGGAAAAACCGTGCTGATGATCGCTCACCGTTTGTCGAGTGTAACCGATGCCGACAATATCCTGGTCATAGATAAAGGAAAAGTAGCAGAACAGGGAACACACACCGAATTAATCCAACAACAAGGGATTTACAATCATATGTGGAACGAATACCAGCAATCCGTTCGCTGGACTATTGGAAAGGAGATCACTCATGCTTAACACGATAAAAAAACGTTTCGCCCTTTCAACACAAGGAGCGAAAGACTTCTGTAAAGGAACATTTTTCACCGTCCTGCTTGACATCGCACTGATGCTGCCGGCCGTTTTCGTATTCCTGTTTCTCGAAGACTATCTTCGCCCGGTATTTACCCCATCGGCATCCGTGACACACGGTATTCTCTATTATAGCCTACTAGGGCTTGCCTTCATGATCGTCATGTACATCATCGCCGTTTTACAGTATCGTTCCACCTACACCACGGTGTACGACGAAAGTGCCAACCGACGGATCTCACTGGCTGAAAAACTGCGTAAACTACCCTTGTCATTCTTCGGGGAGAAAAACCTTTCCGACTTGACCGCCACGATCATGGACGACTGCACGGATTTGGAACACACGTTCTCTCATGCCGTTCCCCAACTATTTGCCTCTCTCATCAGCCTGTTACTGATCGCTATCGGAATGGCCTTCTACAACTGGCAATTAACCCTCTCCCTATTCTGGGTAGTCCCGCTGGCTATGGCTGTTATTCTCTTCTCGAAAAAAGCAATCCTCAAAAGTAACGAAACCAATTATCTGAAAAAACGAGCCGTAACCGAACATATACAGGAAGGACTGGACACGATTCAAGAGATTAAGTCCTACAATCAAGAGTGTGATTACTTGAAAAAACTGGACGTAAGAATCGACACCTATGAAAAGATGCTGACTCGCAATGAATTGACCCTCGGCATCCTAGTAAACGGTTCCCAAAGCATCTTGAAACTCGGACTGGCAAGCGTGATAATCGTGGGAGCCAACATGCTGGCAAACGGCAGTGTAGACCTGTTCACCTACTTGATATTCATGGTGATCGGTTCACGGATTTACAACCCGTTAAATGAAGTCATGAACAATCTCGCTGCCTTGTTCTATCTGGATGTCCGTATCAACCGGATGAATGAAATGGAATCACTCCCGATCCAACAAGGAAACACGAACTTTAAACCTGAAAATTTCAATATAGAATTCCAAGAAGTTGACTTCTCGTATGAACAAGGGAAACCCATACTAAATAAAGTTTCTTTCACGGCAAGACAAGGAGAAAAGACCGCCTTGGTTGGCCCATCCGGTAGCGGCAAAAGCACCGCGGCCAAACTGGCTGCTCGCTTCTGGGATATACAATCGGGAAAAATAACCCTAGGCGGACAGGACATCAGTCGTATCGATCCGGAAACCTTGCTGAAAAATTACTCTGTCGTATTCCAAGACGTGGTTCTTTTCAACGCCTCCATCATGGACAACATCCGTATTGGAAAACGGGATGCCAGTGACGAGGAAGTACTACGTGTCGCACGGCTTGCCCAATGTGATGAATTCGTCAGCAAAATGCCCCAAGGCTACCAGACCATTATCGGGGAAAACGGGGAAACCCTGTCCGGTGGAGAACGCCAGCGTATCTCTATCGCCCGCGCCCTGCTGAAAGATGCCCCGATCGTCCTGCTTGACGAGGCAACCGCCTCCCTCGACGTGGAAAATGAAACCAAAATTCAAGCCGGGATATCCGAACTCGTTCGGGACAAAACGGTACTGATCATCGCTCACCGGATGCGTACCGTGGCTAATGCCGACAAAATAATCGTGCTGAAAGACGGTCAGGTAGTGGAAAGCGGATCAGCAGAATACTTGAAAAAACAAAAAGGAATATTCGCAAAGATGATTGAAAGACAGATTACGAGCATAAATTAATCCAACTTCGTGTTCCCTTTCGAGAGCAAGACAATCCCTCACCAGGGAACACGAAGTTCCTCAATCATATCTTTACAAAACCATCCACACACATCAATAATCCTCCTCGTTCACTTCCCGCTGACTTATTCACGAGGTTCCGCTAAGAATAATAAACGCCTCCTCTCCCCCTACCTCTCTATTTCTTTATCATCCGAGCAAATTTATTCATATAACAACACCCTATGGAGAATACAGAAAAGATTAGGTAACCTACAAGTAAGCTTAGTTTAGAGAATAACTATCGCTTCACCACGTTCCCCTCCGCGTCAAAATAAATATTATGGTGACGTTTATACCCGAATGAATTTTTCCCGACACCATCAAACCTAACTTATAATAAAAAAACAAGGGAAATCCCACGGAAATCCTAGGGAAATAATCTCCCTTATTCGAAGATCATTCGAAGTTTCTTCGTGGCTCAAACATTACGGAATGGCTAGGCTCCGGGTAAGCATCGAATGATCTCTGAGGGAGCGAGATTATTTGGGTTAAATTACTTCTTTATCCGGGTTGGATTAGAGTAATATCACGGACGTAAATTTATATGGCTTTACCATTAGATGATCCCTTGTATCAGTCTCTTGAACAACTGCCACCCAAGATTTTTATCGTATCAACACGAAATTTAAACAGGTTTTTAATATTATAGAAATTTATTTAATTCTTCTACTAGCAAATAAACTGTAGTAGAAGATTCTTGTTGTGCCGGGTTGTTTCTATCAAACCTCTTTTTTTTTGGTCGCTTGATGCTTTCTATCAAATACGACTAATGGAACTGGGTAATTCATAATTGAAAATTTTAGTAATGCAAACGGTAATGCAAGCAGTAATGCATTGGTTACAAAAATATGCAGTCCATGACCTAAAGTTGGCATCTTTAGACATAGTTTTAACATACTTTTCATCCCCCAAAAACAAGAATAACCCCTTGATTGTCAGAGCAACAATCTCTATATCAACGCAAAAGGCGACTACTTTTGTAATCGCCTTTGGTGATCCAGCTGGGACTCGAACCCAGGACCCCAACATTAAAAGTGTTGTGCTCTACCGACTGAGCTACTGAATCCTTCAATTGTGTTTCTCAATTGCGGTTGCAAAGGTATATCTTTTTGTTTCTCTCACAAATTTATTTCGATTTTTTTTCACGCATTTTTTTCATGAAAAGAGTAAAAACTTCATTATGATTTAATTGAGTTTCCCGTTTCCTCGCCATAAATTCGGACAAAAGATAGGAATTGTCGGTATATTTTACTTATTTTACCAAACAATCACAAAAAAATCATTCATGAATACATCAAAAATTCTATTTTCTTTATTCCTTGTGCTATCTCTTTTAGTTTCCTGTGAAAAAGACAACAATCACTCGGAAGACAATGAATTAGCCACACGGATGAATCAATTCATTCAGAACAATTTATCTACATTCTACTTGTGGTATGCCGAAATACCGGACATTAAACCGGAATCAGAAAAAGACCCGAAAGAATATTTCAAGGCCCTCCTTTCTTCCAAAGACAAATGGTCCCTGATCACTGATGATGCCAACGGACTTCTAGAAGAAATGGCAGGAACAGGGGAAACTTACGGTTACGGGCTTGCTTACGGACGATTCAAGGACAGTGATAAATGTTTTGCCGTTGTTCAATATGTCTATCCCGGTTCTCCGGCTGCTGAAAAATTGAAACGAGGAGACATTATCGTAGAATTGAACTCGCAAAGCTTTACAGAAAGCGACCTCAGCAAACTTACCAATCCCGGGACCCTCAACTTGGGAATGGGAAAACAAGAAGGGAATGTCATAGCTCCTTCGGGAAAGACTGTCACCATCACTTCCCGGAAAATGGATGCAGACCCCGTTCTTATAACCAAACTCTTCGAACGGGGAAACCACAAAATCGGCTACCTCATGTACACCAATTTCACGAAAACGTTCAATACTAGCATTGTAAAAGCCTTCAACGAATTTAAGGAAGCCGGGATTACCGATCTTATACTCGACCTCAGGTACAACCACGGAGGTGACGATGACGCCTCCACATTCCTATGCAGTGCGATTGTTCCCAAAGAAAAAGCCGTGGTAGGTACACTTCTCTCCAAAGAAACATGGAATTCGCCCTGCCAAAAAATATTCGAAAGTGATTCCCAATACGGAAACTTACTTAACAGGTTCTTCGTGGAAACCAATTGCAATCTGGATTTACCCTCCCAGAAAGTATATATCTTAACCTCAGGCGAAACTGTTTCTGCCTCCGAGTACACGATTGCCTGCCTTAAAGCATTTATGGATGTCGAACTCGTGGGAACAAAGACTTACGGAAAATACGTCACCATGTACGCTTTCTCCCCGCAATATGAAGAAAATGGGAAATTAGTGGCAGATAGAGAACTGGCCAACTGGTTAATATTTCCGGTATGCTCTCGATTCACCAATATTGACGGGTATCCCAACTCCTTGGAAGGCATGACACCTCAACACGAGGTTAAAGAGGATCTTTTCAACGGTATTCAACTTGGCGATGAAAACGAACCCTTACTGGCAGAGGCCCTATCCCTCATTTCCGGAACACGACGAATGCAAGCAAAAGGCAGAAGCATTGAAACATCCCCTGTATTTAATATGCTCCCAAAAGCATTTAATGACATCAAAAGCAATCGGATAATTCACGTAAAATAATCAAATCAATATAGCAACTATTTAGTAAAATATTCATAACTTGTGATGGCGTTTATACAGCTAATATCACAACCATGTTTATCAGAAAATCGGAGAAAAAAGGAATCATAACATTGGGCATTCTTACCATGGCATTATTCGTGCTACCACGAACCATTCACAAGAGTGAATACCCGGTCTTCTTGATTCCCTATTCCCGACTTTCTGATACGACACAAACCGTCTCCCCAAAACCTCTTGTAATCGAACTCAATTCCGCCGACAGCACGGCATTGGTCAGTATCCGGGGCATTGGCCCATACTACGCCAGCAAAATCCTGCGTTACCGGGAACAACTGGGCGGTTTTCACGCCACCCGTCAACTCAAAGAAATTAAATTTCAATACCTGAACATAGATTCATTACTTCCCCATTTCTCCGTGAATCCTGCGCTAATCCGAAAAAAGGAACTGGACACCATGAGTTTTAAAAACGTTTTACATCACCCCTATCTAGTGTACGAAGATGTTCAACTCATCTTCAACGCCAAACGAAAATTCGGTAAGATTGACTATTCTACCTTGGAATCCCAAAATATTTTACCATTATTTAAACTCAAAAAAATAAAACCTTACTTCAAATAATTTTGTATAACTTTGTATAGAACAATACATGATAGTTTGTCGTAAATAATTTACAACACTGTCATTTACAACGCAAACAACACACATAACTTATAGCGTATGAAAAAAGTATTTATAACACTAGCAATTATTATCGTGCTAATTATTGTCACACTGATGGTTATACCCGTCTTTTTCAAAAGTGACATCCTACGATTAATCGAGGAGAAATCCTCAAAATACATCCAGGCCGAACTGGCTATCGGGGACGTACATCTGAGCATGTTCAAAAACTTCCCGAACCTAAGCGTATCCTTGGATAACGTGGTCATTTCCAAGGAAGAAACGAACACACGGGACACTTTAATCAATATTCCTCTTTTCGAGGCATCCGTAAATTTACGTTCCTTAATTTCCGGTAAAGAAATCATAATCAATAACATTTTATTAAAAGATTGTGATTTTATGCCCAAAGTCAATGCCGAAGGAAAAGCCAACTGGGACATCATGGTTCCTTCCGACACGACAGAGGTGAAAACAGAAGAAACTCCCGTGGAAACCAAAGAAGAGTCCGGTTCGGAAACTGCCATCGCTTTCAACAACATCGAAGTGCGTAATCTGATGTTAAACTACCAAGACGAACAAGCACAGACATTTGCCCGGGTCGATGCCGTGAACATGGCCTTACAAGGAAATTTTTCCGAGACCAACACCATACTAAACGTGTTATTGGAACTCAAAAACATATATTTGCGTCAAGGTAAGAGTGTGTGGGTAAACAACACTGATTTCAATTGGCAAGCCGAAATCGGTGCCAACTTGAAAGAACTCCAATTCGACATCAAGAAAAATGATATGTCATTGAATGACTTGAAACTGGATTTAACCGGAAACATTGATATTGATGACGACAAATACACGATGGACTTGAATCTGAACGCACCCGACACGAAATTCGAAAGCCTGTTAGCGCTAATTCCTAAAGATTTCCAGAAAGAAATCGAGGGGGTCAAAACTTCCGGAGAATTCCAACTCAGCCTATCCGCGAAAGGGGAATATTACGAGAATCATCTTCCCGCTTTTGACTTGCGTTTCAACATTCTGAACGCAAATCTGAAGTACCCGGACCTTCCCGAATCGGTTGAAAAAATCAATCTGAAACTGGCAGTAACCAACCCCGGCGGAACCATCGCACAAACCAAGGCAGATTTAAGTACTTTGACCTTCACGGTTGCCAACAACCCGTTCAGCATGAACCTGCTTGTGGTCAATCCGGACGACCCGACATTAAAGGGCGGCATGAAAGGCGTTATCAACTTCGAGAGTTTGAAAAAAGCCTTACCGTTAAAAGACATCACGTTAAACGGTATCTTAACAACCGATCTCTCCTTTGACGGGAAGTACCAATATATCGAGAAAGAACAATACGAAAAGTTCACGGCAAATGGTAAGATTGCCCTGCAAAACGTGTTGTTCAAGAATGCGGACTTCCCTGCCGGAATTTCTGTTCCCTCCGGAGAGGTAACCATCACACCCGCCCGGCTGAACTTGAAAGACTTGAAAGTAAAAATCAACTCTTCAGACTTCGCCCTAGCCGGCTATCTAGCCAACTACCTGCCTTACGTGTTCAAGGATCAGACCTTAAAAGGTAACTTCACCTTGAATTCCAACAAAATCGACTTGAATGAATTCATGGCAAACATGACGACCTCAGAGGCCGACACGACACAGGTTGCAACAACACAAAGTTCGGCCCCGGCAGAAGAAACATCAAGTGTACTGGCTATTCCGAAAAACATAGAACTGGCCTTCGGCACGAACATCAAAGAAATTTTGTTCGATAGCCTCGTGATAAACTCCGTCAAAGGAAACATCGAAACATCCGGTGGTATCGCCACGCTAAAGAATCTGAGCATGGATATGCTGAACGGGAACCTGATCATGAACGGGGCCTACAACACGGCAAACCCGGCCAAGCCTTCCGTGGACTTGAATTTACGGGTTACCGACATTGACATTCACTCGGCATACAACGCTTTCTCTTTCATCAAACAAAGCCTGCCGATTGCCATGAACTGCAATGGTAAAATATCTGCTGCCATGAAATTCAGCTCGGATCTGGACAAAGAAATGAGCCCGATCATGACAACGGCCAATGGTGGCGGTAGCCTCTCAACCAAGGGATTTGTCCTGAATGATAATCCGGCCATGACCCAACTGGCCAGCCTGTTGAAAAATGACGAGTTAAGCCGTTTAAGTATTTCCAACTTGAAAATAGACTTCAAGATTGAACAAGGAAATATTATTGTGGAACCGTTTACCACGAATATCGCGGGTAACCCGACCACCTTCTCCGGTAGCCAAACCGTTGATGGCAAAATGGATTACACGATGTCCATGAACATTGCCCGGAAATACTTCGGGAAAGACATTGACAACGTGTTGAAAGCCATCCCCGGAGCCAACAACATTCAATCACTGGACGTTGATGTCAAACTTGGTGGTACTCTGGATAAACCGACAATTACCCCCGATTTGTCTAAAGCATTGAAGAAAATAGAAAAAGAAGCCGGTAAGGAATTAAAAAATAACCTCTTGAAAGGCTTGGATAAACTATTCAAATAAAAGAAACGGAGGAGCGTAAAAAACATTCAAAAAAAGCAGTAATGTGGCCAAAAATAGTTGGTAACATTTTTCCAATTAAAGCTTATCTTTGA
>OAZW01000082.1_pt1 | contig 133827 bp, 106 predicted proteins | sample 1495231 | NCBI WGS metagenome assembly OAZW01 (sample SAMEA2580062, study PRJEB22360) | human gut metagenome | reverse complement strand
CCGTTAGCGCCGATGGTACTGCCCTTGGGTGGGAGAGTAGGTCGATGCCGAATTTTCAAAATCGCTGGAATTTGTTTCAGCGATTTTTATGGCGAGGTAGCTCAGCTGGTTAGAGCGCATGATTCATAATCATGAGGTCTCCGGTTCAATCCCGGATCTCGCTACAAAGCAAAATCAAGGCTAACAGTGCCTCCAAGAAATTGGAGGCACTGTTTTTTTATTTTCGTAAACTCACATCTCTTTCATATAGCAATTTTGTTATAATTTTATTTGTATGATTATAACAAAATTGCTATATTTGTATTGTTAAATAAAAGTTCTCGGCTTTATGAAGTACAGGCAATTGTACGCAGAACTTATTGCAGCTGGCTGTTATGTTGTTCGGAATGGAGGAAATCATGATATGTGGTTTAGTCCAATAACTGGCAATATTTGGCCAATACCAAGACATGGCAGTCACGAGGTGCCTAAAGGTACTGAGAGTAAGATTCGTAAGGTGATGGGGATTTAGTCCCCACACCTTTAAAGTTGATTTTGTTTGACGAAAGGTAGCGGTTTTACCCGCTACCTGTTTAAACTAAACAAGTAGAATGAATTATGAAAGTTACTGTTATCATGGAAAAGGCTACAGACGGGTATTACTCCTGTTATGTGGAGGATGAGTTAGATGGATTTGGTCTAATGGGGCATGGTGCTACTGCGGAAGAGGCTAAAAAAGATATGTTATTAGCTTATGATGAAATAAAGGAAATGTTTAGCCAAGAAGGAAAAGATATTTCGGAATTAGAGTTTGTCTATAAATATGATATGCAGACATTTTTTAATTACTTTTCTTTCTTGAATATTTCTAAGATTGGAGAAATGGCAGGTATTAATAGTTCTTTATTAAGACAATATGCTTCTGGTGCAGCAATGGCCGGAGAAAAACAATACAATAAAATAAAGGATTGTATCAATCGTATTGCACACGAACTTTCAACTGCAACCTTTTGAAAAACACTTCATCTAGCGATGAATTTTATTTAACAACCAAAGAGGATGTGTTCACATACATCCTCTTTCTAATTGAATATTTTATTCGGCAATAGTTACCTCGATACCGCGTTCACGCAATCCTTCGAGAGTTTTACTAGGTACATATTTATCCGTGATAATGTGATCAACGGCATCCAGATCGCATATTTTTCCGAAACCTCTGCGTCCGAATTTAGAAGAGTCAGCCAGAACGACTACTTTTTGTGCTGCTTGTATCATTACTTGATTTAAATTAGCTTCCATCATGTTCGTGGTCGTTAAACCGTAGTCTAGGTCTATTCCGTCAACTCCCATGAAGAGTTTGCTACAAGAAAAGTTTTCCAGCATTTTTTCTGCATAATTTCCAACGACAGAGACAGAACTATTCCGTACGAAACCTCCGAGTTGTATTATATCTATGTTCTTGTTACGAGCTAGAATGTTTGTAACGTTGATAGCTGCAGCGATTACCGTGAGGTGGCCTTGAGGCACGATCTCCCGGGCCAACGCATGCATTGTTGTTCCGGATGCAATGAGAATAGAGTCGTCTGCTGTAATTAGACTTGCAGCATATCTACCTATCAGTCGTTTTTCTTCGGGATAGGACTTTTCTTTCTCGTTTACATGGCGATCATTGATATAAGGATTGATTAAAATGGCACTACCGTGTGTGCGATAGAGCATTTCCTTTTCCTCAAGTAAGGTAAGATCCTTGCGAATCGTTACAGAAGATACTTTTAATTGGTTGGCGAGATCAACAACTGAAACGGAACCTTGTTGGCGTAATGTTTCTAATATGTAGTTGTGCCTTTCACTTAGAGATAATGTTTTCATTTTGTTTCGATAATCATATTTCCACCACTGCAAATATACATCTGTTTTATTGAATATTACTTATCAAGTGTTGTAATTAATTTTAAACTGGGGAAATATATTTCTTAAAAAATAGAAACTTTTGCTCTGAGTTTCCGTAAATTAAGATCAATACCAAAGAAAGAGATGGCACTACTCGTAACGAGAAATGAGCCATGGAGACCAATAACAAAGAACGAAATTTAGGAAAACGAAGTTTCGGTTCGTAAGTATATGGTATGCTTGCGGAACGTTATTGGAATTTTATAGATTGTTGAATACATAAATAATTGTGTTATGAACCGAAAAGATATGTTGAATAAACTTCAGGAACCTGAGAAAGTATGGGATATGGTTGTGGTTGGAGGGGGAGCTACGGGTTTAGGAGTGGCGGTTGACGCCGCAACAAGAGGATATAGCGTTGTCCTCTTAGAAATGGCAGATTTTGCCAAAAGTACTTCCAGTCGGAGTACGAAACTGGTACACGGTGGTGTACGTTATCTTCAAAAAGGCGATGTCGCTTTAGTATTAGAAGCATTAAGGGAGAGAGGGCGAATGAAGGCTAATGCCCCGCATCTCGTGAAGGATCAGGCTTTTGTAATATCGAATTATACATACTGGGATAATTTCCTGTATTTCTGCGGGCTTACGCTTTATGATCTGTTGTCTTTTGGTTTCGGGTACGGGAGAAGCCGTTTTATTTCCCCCAAGAAGGTGATGGAGTATTTACCGACATCGGTGAAAAAAGGATTGAAGGGAGGTATTGTTTATCATGACGGGCAGTTTGATGATTCGCGGATGGCAATTAATTTGGCCCAGACCAGTGCGGATAATGGGGGTGTGATACTTAACAAAGCGAAGGTTTCCGGGATTGTGCATGACCAGAACGGGAAGGTTGCCGGGGTGAAGTTCGTGGATATGGAGTCCGGAAAAGAGATGCAGTTGAAGGCGAAGAGTGTGATCAATGCCTGTGGAATTCTCGTGGATGACCTGATGGCGATGGATTCTCCTGGACATAGTAAGATGGTGACACCGAGCCAAGGAGTACATCTGGTGTTAGATATTAAGTTTTTGCAGAGTGATTACGCGATCATGGTGCCAAAGACGAGTGATGGACGGGTGTTGTTTGCCGTACCTTGGCACAATAAAGTTGTTGTGGGAACGACGGATATTATGCGTCCGGTTCCGGAAATAGAGCCGAAACCGTTGAAGGAAGAAATTGATTTTATTCTGAAAACGGCTTCTTTATACATGGACCCGGCCCCGACGTATGCTGATATTGAATCCGTGTTTGCGGGGCAACGGCCGTTGGCTGCCCCGAAACACGAGGGAAAGAGTACGAAAGAACTTTCCCGCGGACACAAGATTATAGTTTCCGATAATAATTTAATCACGATCACGGGAGGTAAATGGACTTCTTATCGTTTGATGGCCGAAGATACGGTGGATAAAGCGATTGCCATGAAACTGGTGGATGCCAGACCCTGCGTGACGAAAAAATTCCATATACACGGGTACCGGAAGAACCCGAACCTGAAAGATCACATGTACGTTTATGGTAGTGATCAGGATGCGATTATGAAGTTGATCGCTGAAAATCCGGAATACGGAAAGAAACTGTCAGATAAATATGATTATACCGTTGCCGAAGTTGTTTGGGCAGTTCGGGAGGAGATGGCCAGAGAGGTAGAGGATGTTCTTGCACGGAGGGTTCGATTGTTGTTTGTTGATGCGAGAGAGGCGATTAAGGCAGCCCCGCTGGTGGCAGAAGTGATGGCGAAAGAACTTGGGAAGGATCAGGCATGGATTGATGAAGAAGTGAAGGAGTTCACTGAACTGGCAGAAAATTACATCGCGGCTAAGATCATGTTTTGATCTTAGCCCGGTGTATTTCATCCGGAAAGAGCCGCGAGTAGTAATGGAAACGTTTACGATAATCAGATTGGAATCAATATAATATTTATTAAAAATTAATATCATGTGGAGTTTTCTGAAGCCTGAGCCTCACAAACCCTTGTTGCCTAAAGAGAAAATTGACCCCACGTACAAGAAGTTACGTTTACAGGTCTTTTTAGGTATATTTATAGGGTATGCGGGGTATTATTTAGTACGTAAGAATTTTACTCTGGCAATGCCCTATTTGCAGGAGTTGGGATTTGACAAGGGAGATTTAGGGGTGGCTCTTTCGGCTAATGCTATCGCTTACGGGATATCGAAGTTTTTGATGGGAGGGGTTTCCGACCGGAGTAGTGCCCGTAAGTTTTTGCCGTTGGGACTGGTGTTATCGGCACTCGTGACGTTGTTTTTGGGAACAAGTGCAGGAGTCTCTTCAATCGTGGTCATGTTTATTACCCAGTTTTTGATCGGTTGGTTCCAGGGGATGGGCTGGCCACCTAGCGGTCGGGTGATGACGCACTGGTTTTCCTTGAAGGAGCGGGGGACCAAAATGTCGATCTGGAACGTGGCCCATAACGTGGGAGGTAGTTTGGTCGGGATCATGTTCTCTGTGGGGTTGGTGTGGTTCGGTTCCTGGCAATCTGCCACGTTTATTTTTCCGGCTGTTGTGGCCTTGGTGGTTGCCGTGATTGCGTTTATTCTGATCCGGGACACGCCGCAATCGTGTGGTCTGCCGCCGATCGAGGAATATCGTAATGATTATCCGAAAAATTACAGCGCGAAGTCGGAGGAAGAGCTGACGGCAAAAGAGATCTTTTTCAAATATGTTTTGAATAACAAGATATTATGGTATATCGCTATCGCTAATGCTTTTATCTACTTGGTAAGATACGGGGTGCTTGACTGGGCGCCGACTTACCTGAAGGATGTGAAAGGTTACGATAGCGGGGCGGTGGGCTGGATTTATTCAGCTTACGAGATCGCGGCCATTCCCGGTACGATTATCTGCGGTATCGTGAGTGACTACGTGTTCAAGGGACGACGGGCGATCACGACGATGATTTACATGGTACTGGTGGCCTTGTTCGTGTTTATTTACTGGCAGACGGAACATAATCTGGTGATGGATAGTATATGCCTGATCGCTATCGGGTTCTTGATTTACGGGCCGGTGATGTTGATCGGGGTACACGCCTTGGATTTGGCGCCCAAAAAAGCGGCGGGAACGGCTGCCGGACTGACCGGTTTTTTCGGTTATTTCTTTGGAACGGCTTTGTTAGCAAATATCATGTTGGGGTACGTGGTGGATCACCTTGGATGGGACTGGAGTTTCATTATCCTGTTGGGAGCCTGCGCTCTGGCATTCATTTTTACGGCATTTACAGTAAGAGAAGAACAATATCTGGTAAAAGAGAGTACTAACAAACATTAAACGCTCTAAAATTCAAAATTATGATTAAAAAGTTTTTTCATGCAGTGATGGCATGCGGGTTGATAGCCTTGGTCATGTCGTGTGAAGATCAAAAATTCAACAACATAAATGTCGATGTCGACAAGGTTGAATTGGATCATTTGACTCCCGATATGATTAAAGTGCGGGATTACGTGCCGGAGTATGCTGTTGTCGCTCACCGGGGATCGACATTCTGGACCCCTGAAGAGACGGAGGCAGCGTATCGCTGGGCGAGAGAAATCGGGGCTGACTATCTGGAATGTGATATGCAGGTTTCGAAAGATGGGGTGGTGTTGGCATTGCATGATGACAACTTGAAACGAACCACGAATATCGAGAACGTGTTCGGGGAGACTATCCCTTACGAGATTAGGAAAGCGTATTACCAGAAGATCGGCTACTCGGCCGAGGAGGCTGATGCGTTGGTGAAAGAGGATGCCAAGAATTTTGTTCCGAATCTTCCGGCTTATTATACCTACGAGGAGTTGATGATGCTGGATGCCGGAACATGGTTTAATGAAACGAGTATCGAACAGGCCCGCCCGAGCTTTGCCTCACAACATCAATACATTTCTACATTGGAGGATCTCGTGGCTTATTCCAAGGGGAAAATGCTGGAACGGGATGCGCAGGGAAAACGAGTGTTCACGATGGGACAGAAGACCGGAGAGAAGATCAAGAGTTTAAGCGGTACGGCTGACGTGATCAAGTATACGTTTGGTTACGTGAATGATCCGGAGGACACGGGAAACCGTCCGGGAATTTATATCGAGTTTAAGGAGCCGTGGCTGAATCCTACCGGGTTCGAGGAGATTGTCTACAAGGAACTGGATCGTTTGGGAATGAATATTATCACGCAGCCGGAACCGGAAAGCAACCCATTCTACGTGAATGGCAAGGTGAACACGGGGAACACGAATGGTAAGGTGATTCTGCAGACCTTCTCGTTGGAGAGCCTGGTGAGGGTAGCCGAGCATTTTGAAGGCAAGGTCCCAATGTGTTTCCTATTGTGGAAAGGTACGGGAGCGACGGATATCACGTATGACGATCCGCTGGGTTATGCCTCGTTTATTAATCTGGGAGTGAAGTACAAGGCTCATTTCATAGGACCGTGTATTGCCGGAGCCCCGAATAATTACCCGGAGCTGAACCAACCGTGGCAGGATTACTTGATTCACAAGGCTGGAATGAAGAATCATCCCTACACGTTTGACACGTATGACCAGATGGCCAAGTATTTCGGGCAATATAATTTCGGTGTCGAGATTGACGGGAAATATAAAGCACCTTATCTGGATGCATTGTTTACGAACCATTCTGATATGAGTATCAACTACATGATTACTCAAGGCTGGCGAAAGAGCCCGGCTTCCGAGACGTTGGTTGACGCGAAGGTGGTGTTGGAGAGATTAGGTTACTAAATAATTGTTTAAATGCAGACCAGTATGAAAAAATATATATTATTCCCTGTTGTATTAGTCGCTCTCGTGTTGTCGTCTAATATGGTGAAAGCTCAAGCCGAGGATGTTTCTAATCCTCTTTTGCAATATATCAATAAGGATAAAGGAATTCGTTTTACGGCAGGTGCTCGTTTGTTTGCCGATGTGGCTTATTATCATTCGGAGTACACGCCGATGAAGTCGGGGGCAGCGCTCACGGATGCCCGTATACGGACATCGTTGACGTACGGGCCGTTGTATTTTTACGCTGATTTTGATTTTTCGAAAGGAACTTTCAAGCAAAAGAATATTTTCGTGCGATATAATTTCCACGAATCGGCGTACGGGATTCATAGCGTGAAGGCGGGCTATTTTAACGAACCGTCGAGTATGAGTCTGAATGCGAGTTTGTATAATTACCATTTTATTTCCCGTGCGGCTCCGGCCATGGCTTTATCGGCCGGGCGTGGTTTGGGGATTACCTACAAGTATTATGATGCCACTTTCTTCGCGGATCAAGGACTTTTCGCTGAGAACAAGTACAATGACCAGATTTCCGGTTTCCAAGGAGTAAGCTTGAGTGGACGCTGGTTGTACAAGCCGCTTAATAATGAGTTTATAACCTTACACGTGGGAGCCTCTTTCCGCTACGGACGGATTAACACAGGTGAGGTGGTGAATAACGTGTTCAAGACGAATGTGGAGTTGGAGTCGAATATGCAGACTTACGTGGACGGTACGACGGAATTCCTAAACGCGCAAGTGCCTTGGGCGAAGAACACAATCACGGTAGGACCGGAAGTGCTGGTGGTTACCAGTAATATGTTTTTGCGGGGCGAGTATATTTACAAGAGATTGTACAAGAAAAGAAATGACGAGGCTTTGTTCGAGAATCAGTTGGGAGGCGTTTGGAGCTGGACAACCTTGGCATCCTGGCAGGCCGGAAACCCGATACAGAGTTCCAAGTTCCAAGGGGCGTACGTGGAAATGGGATACTTGCTTTGCGGTGAAGGATACGGTTATGACGACGAGTACGGATTGTTGCGGGGAAGTAACGAGAGAGGAGATCTGGAGATTGTGGCCCGTTACAGTTACACGGATTTGAATGACATTAATAAAGGTGATTTCTTTTTAATTGGTAAGCAGGTATTTTATCCCGGGGGAGTGGTGGCAGATTACCCGGCCGTGTCAACGAGTATTGGCGGGGGACGGTTACATGCGGCCACGATTGGCGTGAACTACACGTTCAACCAGTACGTGAAGGTGATGGGCGAGTACCAGTATAGTAATTTAAAGAATGTTTATTTCCCGTTGGATAAGAATTTCCATCAGTTGCAGATGCGTTTGATGGTGTCGTTCTGATAGGAGAGAAGAACAAAGTTTATAAGGTTCATAAAGTTTATAAAGTTCATAAGGTACATGGCCCTCTGCGGGCGTATTGTTTACGGCAGCACAAGCTGCCGTTAAAACACGGTCCGAAGGACGCCCGTCACTTTATGAACTTTATAAACCTTATGAACTTTATAAACTTAGTGGACTATGTAGACTTTTTTTAGCGAGGTGGATTTGCTTTTTAATTCCTTTTCATTATTTTTGGGATTCGAAACACACAAACACTAATTTATCGCCAGATTATGAGAAAAGTCACTTTGTTATTGATGACCTTGGTTGCTATAACCAGTATGGCAACAGGTCAGGTTGACGTGAGTGCGGTCAATAAACCGATCGAGTTGTTGAACGAGGCAAACACGGATATTGAAAATGGAGATTATAAAGATGCTGTTCAAAAATTGATCGCGGCTAATCGATTGAATCCGAAATTGAGGGAGGTTTACTCGTCTTTGAATACAGCTTGTACTCACACGAACCAGATTTCTTTGCTGAAGGAGTTTCTAGTGAAAGGAAAGGGGATATTTGAGGAAGATGATGAGCTTTGTTATTATTTGGGAAATATTTACCAGAATCAACAGAATTACGCGGCAGCCATAAAGGAGTATTCTCTGGCAATCCAATACGCTAAGAAAAATGGGGAAGAGTACGAGTTGGTATATGCTTATTACTTGAACCGGGGGAATTGTTACTTGAAACAGCGTGAATTCGCGAAGGCGATACCGGATTATACCTATTCTCTCAAGCTGAACAAGGATAACGGTGCTATTTACGCGAACCGGGGAATTGCTTATTTCAGTACCGGGAAGCGCAAGGAGGCGTGTGCCGATTGGCGGAAAGCTAAATCGCTGGGAGTGACGAGTGTGAATGCTTACATTAATCGCTATTGTCGATAGAGAATTTAAATAAAATAAGCGAGTCAAATGAGATTTTTGGCTCGCTTAATTTTTCTAGGAATTAGAAGGTCCAGCCTAATCGAAGAACCGGTTCGATGTATGTTTTGACATTTGTTTGACGTATTTTTTCCGTCATTTTTTCATCGTATTCCGTGATGGTTGTTTCTCCTTGACTATTTAGTGTTGATTTTCCGGTATATTTTGCTTTTTGGCTGCTTTCAGTCTTGAGGCTTAAACCGAATTCTGTTCCAATGTACAAACCTTTGTACAAGTAAAAATCTAATCCCGTGAATATGGCAAATGTCGCACCAGAGGTTGCGGGATCATTTACTGCATCCAGTAGATCTTCTTCATCCCAGTTGCCGTCAAGTGCAAGTATAGCTCCGTTTTTAATTTTACCGTTGAATTTGCTGGAAGAGGTGTTTGATTCACTTATTCTTTCGGAGTAACCTTCTATTTTAGTTGAGGCAAAGTGTTTCTTGTACCCGATACTTCCGCCCACGTAAGCATTTAGTCTTTTTGCCAGATCGAAGTGACGTTCATAACCCAAGTCCAGGTTAAAATCCCCGGTCGTGCTTTTGAATTCATTTTTGTAGCTGGTTTTTATCTCATTTTCTTCTTGGGAATCCGAGTCTGTGAACTTGTTTTGAGTTGAATTGATTCCGAATTTCAAGCGAATAGCATCCCTGTCAGAAATGAAATAACGGAATTTGAGTCCGTCTAATTGGAACGTTTTGCCATCCTGATCGAAGGGATTGAATTGAATTTCAGTACCAAATGAACCTTTTTTAGGTTTTTGTTGTGCTGATACATTGTTAGAAACGATAAGTACGACAACCAGAATGAATAATAATTTTCTCATACTTTAAATAAAATTAGTGATTAATTTTTTCCGGGGACAAAAGTATATATAATTAAGCGAGAACTTTGGATATGACCGGTAAAAATAACGCCCAAATTATCGTATGAGTATATCGACAAGTGGCAGGAATATTCCTGCCACTTGCTATTTGAAAATATCAATCAGTGATGTGAGGTTGCTGGTAAAGAGTTTAACCGAAATGGCGAGGAGAATGATACCTAAGAATTTACGTAATATATAAACCCCGCCTTTCCCGAATACCTTTTCGACCAGCGATACATTTTTTAGTACGAAATAGACAACAATAATGTTTAGGGTTAAGGCGATAATAATATTGATGGTATGATATTCCGCCCGCAAAGCCAATAAAGTCGTTAATGTTCCGGCTCCCACGATCAAGGGAAATACTAGCGGTACGATGGATGCCGTTCCTGATGGACCATCATTTTTGAAAATAGGGATTCCGAAGATCATTTCTACTGCCAGTACGAAGATCACGAGAGAACCGGCCACGGCAAACGAGGAAATGTCCACGCTGAACAAGTTGAGCAAACCATCCCCAACGAAAAGGAATGCCACGAGAAGAATATACGATGCCAGAGCGGCTTTTATGGCACTAATTTTGTGTCCTTTATTTTGAATATCATTAATGATAGGCACGGCTCCCGTGATGTCAATTACGGCAAACAGGACCATGAATGCACTTGCAAGTTCTTGTATACTAATGTCTGAAAAACTCATATCAAAAAGATTGGTTTATTCTTGATTAAAGGTTATTTTTGCCTACAAAGATACAGAAACAAGAGGTGTTATCAAAATGAATCAAAATAGAAAAGTTATGGCGTATACGAAACTAATTGTCGAGAAACAGGATAATATTTGCACGGTTAAAATTAATAACCCGGAGGCGTTGAATGCTTTGAATTCGACGATTTTGAAAGAATTGGATGCTGCCTTCTCGGCTATCGGAGAGGATGATAGTGTTGATGTTGTCATTCTGACGGGTGAAGGACGCTCGTTCGTGGCGGGAGCGGATATATCCCAGATGAGTACGTTGAACGCGGTGGAGGGGAAAGCGTTTGGAGAGCTGGGAGCGGCTGTTTTCCGCAAAATCGAATTGTTGAACAAGGTGGTTATTGCCGGTGTAAATGGTTTCGCGCTAGGGGGTGGATGTGAGTTAGCCATGGCTTGTGACATCCGTATCGCTTCGGTGAAAGCTAAATTCGGACAACCGGAAGTAGGTTTGGGGATCACCCCGGGATTCTCCGGTACGCAACGGTTACCGCGTATCGTGGGATTGGGTAAGGCAAAAGAGCTGATCTATACGGCAGACGTGATTGTCGCCGAGGAGGCCTATCGAATCGGGTTGGTGAACAAGGTGGTGGAACCGGAAGCGCTGATGGATGAATGTATGGATATGGCGAAGAAGATTGCGGCAAAGGCCCCGCTGGCTGTACGTTATGCTAAAGAGGCGATTAACCGGGGAGTGGAGACAGATATTGACACGGGTATTTCGATTGAAAGTGATTTGTTCGGGCTGTGTTTTTCAACCGAGGATCAGAAAGAAGGAATGCAGGCATTTCTAGGCAAAAGAGGAGTGGAATTCAAGAAAAGATAAAAGCTGAAAAGCTGGCGTTTGTACGATAATAGAGAATTTGATATTATATAATTGAAGGTTTTAAATTAAGAGGAAATGAAAATTTGCGTTGTAGGTACAGGTACGATGGGTAATGGTATTGCCCAAACCTTTGCTCAGGCCGGGCATGACGTGTTGTTAAAAGGTCGTTCAGAGGCATCTTTAGGTAAAGCTCATAAGGCTATCGAGAAGAGCCTTTCCAAGCTGGTGGAAAAAGGCAAGATGGAAGCTGCCGAGAAGGATGCTATCAATGCCCGCATCAAGGACACGATGGCATACGAGGATTGTAAAGATGCCGATTTAGTGATCGAGGTGGTTGCCGAGGATATGGCAACCAAGAACGAGATATTCAAGACATTGGATGCAATCTGCAAGCCGGAAGCAATCCTGGCCACGAATACTTCTTCTCTTTCTATCACGGAAATTGCTGCCGCAACGAGTCGTCCGGAGAAAGTGATCGGTATGCACTTCTTTAACCCAGTGCCGATGATGAAATTGGTTGAGGTGATTAAAGGGCAGTTGACTTCCCAGGAGGTTCACGACAAGGTGATGGCAATCGCTGCAGAAGTGGGTAAAACCCCGGTAAGCGTGAACGAGGCTCCTGGTTTCGTGGTAAATAGAATCCTGATCCCGATGGTGAACGAGGGTATTGGAATTTACGCTGACGGTGTTGCTACCAAGGAAGAGATTGACGAGGCCATGAAATTAGGGGCTAACCACCCGATGGGACCTTTGGCTTTGGGAGACTTGATCGGTTTGGACGTGTGTCTGGCTATCATGGAAGTGCTGTATAATGAATTCGGTGATTCCAAGTATCGCCCTCACCCGTTATTACGGAAGATGGTTCGTGCCAACTTGTTGGGACGTAAGACTGGAATCGGTTTTTATGATTACCGGAAATAGGGAATAAAAAGTTTATAAAGTTCATAAAGTTTGTAAGGTTCATAAAGTTGCATTTGAGTGCAATGGATCTTATAAATTTTGTGAACTTTGTTTTTGAATGTTGGTTGATTTGTCTAAACAACTATGTTTGTTCCCTTGTCTTTCAGAAAGAAACTACAGAATTCATTCAATCAATCTGTTGCGTAGTTTTGATTCGCTATGCTTCTTGGGTAAGCCAAGGAAGTCAAGGAATACAGTGTCCTTGAATATTACAGGTGCATTTGGATAAGACTCTAATAATCCTTTTGATAGATTCTTCTTATCACTAAGCAGCGTTGAAAATGTCTGATTGGTTAAGCTCCGGTCTAACTCTTTTACATTCAGACGTTCCTTGTGAGCATATAATATATAGAACAAACGTTCTTCGTTATTACGACAACGGCTAAGTATCATTGTATGATTGGTGAAAGTGGTCATTGTAAGAACTTGAGGCATTCGTGCAGTTGACAACTGCACAATCTCATTATTTTCCCCTTCATTTATGTTATCATCTTGGGCTTCTAAATGAGCCGATTGTAATTGTGCAGTTGTTGACTGCACGAATTCATGTGACAGAAATTTCTCTACCGTTAAGCTAAATTGAGGCGTGGAATACTCTTCAAAATACTGAACCATATTGTAGATGTTTCTTCGGCTATATCCTCTTAAATCAGGACGGCGAGCACGAATGTATTCTGATAGTTGGCTCACCACCTTGCTTCCCCATTCTTCACTTTTCAGCTTTGCTGATACATAGCTTCCCACGTACCATGCAGTCTGTAGCAATTCCTCGTTCACCATACGAGAGGCTTTGCTTTGGTGCAATTGAATGATGCTAATCACTTCGTCAAACTGCTTTTCATGCAGAACTATAATACTTTTGTTCTCGTCCATATTGCAAATTTACGCATTATTGGTATTTTGAACAATAATCTTCGCCATTGTAATTGATGCTTTGAATTTCAGTCACAAAGGTAGTTATTATTAATGAAATGATTGCTTGCTGCGCTGAAAAGTGGAATTTCTTGTAATGTTTTATTGTCCTAATTGTATTACTTGACGTTTTTGCGGGTGAGAATCGTCTGCTGATGAACGGGATGTAAAGTTGTTGAAATTGAATGTTAGCCCGATCCAGTAAGCATGGGTAGCTTCTTTGCTGTAATTTGCCAGACGATAGGTGTCCGTGTTTGAACGGGCTTGCCATTCGGACGTGTCGAAGACGTCGGAAACGGAAAAACTGACTTGAAGGCGATTATTAAAGAAGCCTTGTTTGATTGCCAGATCGAGATAGTAATTCTCTTCAATTTTGAATTGTGGAACCTTTGTTGGTGATTGATAAGAGAAGAGGGCCTGAAATTCGGTATGTTTTTTAGAATTTAAGTTTAATTCTAAGTTGCCCGACCAAGAGAAATCGTCAACATGAAGGTTTATTCCTTGATATTTCCCGTTGGCATGAGCGTGGACGAGGGATATGGAAGGTGTGATTGTCATCCATGAGGTGGGAGATCCAGATAGATTGATGTCCAAGCCGACCTTGTTTTCCATGCTACCATTCGTGTAAGACAGGGTTAACGTGTTGTCTTCCGAAAATAACGTGACGGGGGTGATAAACCTTTCGGTGGAATTGAAATAAAGATTCCCGTTCAGCTGGATCTTTTCCCCGTGTAGAAGATAATTGATTTCGGCCCGGTTCGTGATTTCAGGGCGTAATAGCGGGTTACCTTGCTCGAATGTTTGGTGGTCGATCGGATTTGTAAATGGGTTTAGTTGGGTGTAATCCGGGTGTATGGCCTTTCTAGTAAAATGAAAGGCCAGTTCTTGCTGATCAGAAGGAGTGTATTGGAGTGTTAGGTGCGGGTAAAAGTAGAATCGATCAAAATTATGTTTGTCCGTGTTTTCCATGAGCTTGGTGCGGGTAATATCGTAATCGGCGTGTAGCCCTATTTTATAGAGCCAAAATTCTCCTTGTTGTCGGGAGTAGGAGAGATGTGCCGTGTATATGTATTCATGATGGTTTAGGCCGTCGTTAGGGGGCAAATTTGATAACCAATTGTCGAGGGTTTCTTCCGTGTCATGAAGATTGTATCGGGTTTTATTCCATCTGGAAAAAAATTGAATTCCGGTTTCGAGTTGCCCTTGGTTTTCGAATGTATAGAGATAATCCATTTGCAGGCGGACGAATTCCGGTTTCTCGTTTCCGGTAGAGGTATGGGTGAGGATATCATCGATTTGATACGTGCTTGGACGGGAATCTTTCGTGTGGGAGAAGATCCCGTTTAGCGATAGTTCGTGTTTGTTTGTTTCGTAGATGTGTTTGTAGAATAAGGAACCTTCAATTGTTTTCCGGCTGAATGCTATTCGATGGTGTAGGTCATATTCTTTTGTTTGCGTGCGATTATTTATATCCCGGTTTGTCGTGATCTTGGGGAATTGTAGTTTGAGATTCCATAGAAATAGATTGCGTGGAGAAGGACGCATATCCAATTGGAGGGCTATGGAATGGCTTAAATGGTGTTGTTCTGTCTCTAATAGTTGAGATGTTTCTGACGAAAGAGCGCGAAATAACTCACTGCTGATTTCAATCCGATCTGAATGTCCGGAATAATCCAGGAATAGATCCCAATTCTTTTGTGTATATCCCAAGTTTACGTTTCCCGTGAAATTGTTCGTGAAATCATAGTTGAGGGAAACAGAGCCGCTCCATGGGCTCTTGGTCTTTTTCTCGTTTTCTTGAGCGTAAATGTCCGTATTCGTGCAAAAGGTAAGAAGGCTGAAGAGGAGTTGTGTGATGTGCTTTTTCATATATCTACATTGTTGTTTTGTATATTTGACAAGGGATATATGTGAAAACTTGTGTTTGTTAGAGATGTTTTAAGATTTTTTGTAATTTGTGGTTTCTGGAGAGAAACTCAAGAGAAGTAATGGAGATGCTAAGGTGATAATCCCACTTTTTCGATGATGTCTCGACGCTTAGTCAGTGCTTATTTATCCGGTGATGTATGAGCTACGTGTAAGCTTCGAATAAGCTCTGAATAAGGGGGATTATTTGGGTTAGATTACTTCTTTATTTGGGTTGGTTTAGGGTGAGAATAGGGGTGATATGTTGGTAAATATAATTTGAATTTGTTTTTATAGGAATGGTGGCAGTGGAGCTTAATTTAAGAATGATTTAGATGTCTTAAAACGATCGTTTATTGCGCTGCAAATATACTAAATTTTTATATAGAGCAAATGGATGTGAAATATTTTTCTTCGATTTAACAATCAGTTGGTTAACGTGTCTGTTGAAAATTGTAAAAATCAATCAGGTGTTAATAGCATTAAACGATCGTTTTTTTATAGGAAATGATGTTTATGCGGACAGCTTCTATGCGTTATTGCTGTTTAAGTATAGCGTACAGAACACATGGCAATAAATCAGGACTCGTGGTAGGGTTAGTGCGCGAAGCGTATCCAGTCGGGTCGTAATCTTCGAAATTGCCGGTATAAACACGAGCTTTTGTTAAAAAACAATCAATGATAACGACTGATAAATTAAACTGGTATGCCGCCTATACCCGTGTAAATCAAGAATTGGTCATTAAAAAGAAATTAGACGAATTAGGAGTAGAAAATTACCTGCCGCAGGAAGAGCGGGTACGTGAAACTCCACTTGGTCGAAAAAAGATCCGGGTTATCCTGATTCACGGGATGATCTTTATCCGGACAGATAAAGCGACTAGTTTTTCTTTACTGAACGATCACATGCTGAATGTCGTTTATTTGAAAGATCGTGAAGGACGTCATTCACTGATCATCCCGGATAAACAGATGGAAGATTTCATGTTTTTATTGGACTTTTCAACCGATGGTGTGGAAGTGCTTAATAAGGATCTGAAAAGAGGTGATCGTGTACGAGTGATCAAAGGGCCTTTGCTGGGCTTGGAAGGAGAACTGGTACGCTTGAAAGGACACAAGCGAGTCGTCATTCGTTTGGATGGTGTGGCATCTATTGCCACGTCTTATATACCAAGTTCGTTTCTGGAAAAAATAGAGTAATAGGAATCAATGGAAAAGAATTTATTTCGAGAAGTGTACAAGCAGGTGTGTGGATTGGCATTGAAAGATTGTCCCCCCTCGTCCTTGTCTGGACTTTTGCATGGTTACTTGTCGGTTTATTCGATGGTACGTGTGTATCCATGGTTAGAAGACGAGTATGGTAACCTTTGGGATATTCATGATAGAATACGAGAGATTGCTAGAGTGATTCAGGAATTGTTGAAAGATAAAGATATTCCGGTGGATACTCGTGCGGGGTATGTGGTGGATTTGATGGATGCTTACTTATTGTATTCGGATGTGAAATTTTTGGATGTGGCGTTGGATGCTGCTTATGAGATTCTTATTCCTAAAGGAAGTGATAAGATTGTGTTGCCTTGTCGTACACCGAATATTTGTCGGTTACTCAGTAATTGTTATTATTTTACAGGGGAGGGAGAATGTGCCTTATTGGCAGGGGGACTTGTGACTGAAGCTATGGGATTGAGTCGGAAATTTGATAGTAAGGAGCTAGGCGATTGGTGGGAGGCCATTCAATTTTGTGAAAATGTAGAAATTTCAGTAAAAGATAGGAAACGATTCGCAGAAGAGCGTATGCGGCTGATGGTTATTGTGAAACAGCAAGAAGATGAGATGATTCAGTATTTTGAGGAAACAGATAAAAATGATACAAGTTTGATTGTAAAAATTTTTAGTATTTGGACAAAATATGAATTTATTAAATGTAATGAGGTTTTTGGGAGATAAAGAGTCTTAAAATGTATGGGCAAAATAAATAGATGGTTATCTTCTCATGTACAATTTGTTAACGATGTGAGAAAGTAGATAACTTCCATGTGGTTCTTGTATAGGTTGTTTTAGATATTGGATTTTTGGAGTGAGTGAGGAGAATTGTTGACCTAATTGAAAGGATATTCAAAAATTTAGATATATCCGTAAATGAAATTATCTTCAGAATTTAAATTCCAATAATTTGTAAAGTACATGTTAGGAGATAATTTGTTATTTATATGAATAAATGAAATGATTGTAAATGTTTTATATAGAATAAAGAAAAGTCAACTTTTTAAAGATTCATTTTGGGCCATTGGGGGTAATGGCATAAGTTATGGTTTATTACTATTGGGTGGAATCTTTATTGCTCGTTTTCTTGGTAAGGATTTGTATGGAGAATACGGTGTAATTAAAGCAACGATGTTTAACATCGCTTCTGTGGCAACTTTTGGATTAAATTTTACATCGACAAAATATATTGCAGAATTCAAACAATATGACCAGTCTCGACTGAAAGCAATATGTCAAGGGGCATTAAGTATCACCTTGATTACGGGTATAATATTGGCAATCTTATTATTTATTTATGCACAAACATTGGCAATTTATCTTGATGCACCTCGCTTGAAAATAGCCTTTCAAGTTTTAGGTATTATTATTGTATTAAAAGCAGTGGTAACAACTCAATCTGGTATATTGGCTGGTTTTGGAGTGTTTAAAATTATTGCACAGAATAGTATGTGGTCGGGAGTTGTTTTCTTCTTGATGTGTATTCCGATGGCCTATTGGGGTGGATTACAAGGAGCGTTGGGTGCATTGCTTTTTTCTCAAGCATTTAATTGTTGTAAAAATTATGTGTCATTACATTACATAATGAAAAAGTTGCCAGGGCAACATACATGTAATTTTGTTAAAGAATTGTTCCGTTTTTCATTGCCAATAGCATTACAAGAGATTAGTATAAATATTTGTAATTTAGGAGGGGTCTTTTTGATTACTAAATTATCTTCATTAGGTGAATTGGGAATATATTCAGCAACAAACCAATGGGAGATATTTATCACGTTTATTCCGGTTTTATTGTCAAATGTAATATTGTCGCATTTATCTAATAGTACAAACGATCGTGTACGTCATAATAGAACGATGAAAATTATGCTACTAGTTAATTTCGTTTGTACATTAATCCCTTTTATTATTGTTTATTGCCTTTCCAGATGGATCGTTTCATGGTATGGCGCTACATTTACGGGGATGGCTTCAGTATTAAATGTTGTAATATTAGCAGCAATATTCAATTGTTGTTCGAATGTGTTTAGGGCAGAGTTTATTTCGATTGGGAAAAATTGGCAATTTTTCGGGATACGTTTTTTACGAGATATATTGCTTTTGGTACTGGCTTATATATTAATTCAAAGAAATAGTGGAGAGAATGCTGCCTTTTATTTTGCAATAGCGTATGTCATCTCGTCTATTTCCTATTTGATGTTTTTATTCATTGTGTATTTATTAATCACAAGAAAACATAAATTTAATGCGTGTGATTAAACAACAGTTACTTGCAAATAAAAATGCAAATACTTTTTTTTGTATCATATTGACAATGTTATTTCCTGTGGTATTGAATGCTTTAGGCATGTTGTCAAATTTTGCAATAGCGATGGGAATTGCATTTATGTTTGTATGTTTATTTTCTTTTTGGACTTTTCCTGTTATTCAAACAAAAGTTGAAATTGCGTCGTTTTTAATAATTTTTGTGTTGTTGTGTAATTTTGGATGTGCCATCATTATTGATGTAATTAGTGGAGTGAAAATAAACTCCCTTGATTTCCTTAATATGATTGCAAAGTCAATCAGTATATATCTTTTTTATGCTTTGCCAAAATATTTAGTTTTTTCTAGCTTAGCATTAAAAAGATATGCTAAACTAATGATTGATTTGGCAATAATTGCATGTATTTACAATATTGTTTCAAATCTTTCAATACTTACATCTGGATTTGCAGGAGTTTCTTCCTCTTATGAAATAAAACTTTGTAGTTTTTTTGTTAATCGAAATCAATTCGGGATGTTTTTAGTTGTAAGCATATTTCTTTTTGAATTTGCTTTTTCTACTAATAGGAGTTGGTATAAAAAAATTGTATTGGTATTGTTGTTAACGAATTTACTGTTAACATTTTCTAGGGGTTCAATGATTTCTGTGATGTTTTTTTATATTGTACGCTATACTTATAATCACAATATTTTGCAAAATATCAAACAATATTTGAAGATTATGATAATAATGACTTTGGTTGTTTTGATAATTATATTGTATGTACCATGGATTGAGAATTTCATGAAAACGATGGTTATTCGAGCAGATACAGGTACTGCTGGTAGAATAGATGTTTGGTTAATGGGATTAAATGTTGCATCGCATAATATAATTAATGGGATTGGAAGTTTTACTGGAATCGACCTTGCAATAAAGAACGGCTTTGAATTTGGACAATTTCATAATTTGTACATAGATACATTAGTTGGTGGGGGAATAATAGAATTGATACTATTATTGATTATTTATAAAAAAGCATTTGAGGCGTGTGGGAAATGTCAAGATAAAAATCTTCGGAATAGTTTTAAAGCTTTTTTGTTGGCAGTTTTGTTAATGGGAATGAATGAGAGTGTGTCTTTTTTCTCCCTTGGTTATGTGGATATTTTTTTTACAATTAATTGTATCACATTGCCATTTTTGGTCAATAATATGGAACCCGATAAATATCGTTGGTTAATTTCTTATTGAATAGTGATATTGTACAGAGTATATTCTTACATCATTCTTGTTTTGTTTAAGCATGTTTTAAAATTTACAACATGAAGTCAATAATTATTATTGCAAATTTTTGTCGCAAATTCGATGGAACTATCAATGGACGTTTTCTTTATTTAGCAGAAATGTTAGCCAATAGAGGATTCTGTGTTGAGTTGATCACAAGTGATTTCAGTCATGGGATGAAAAAGTTTAAAGAAGCACCCGTGGATGCTTATAAATCTATAATTACCTATGTGCATGAGCCTGGTTATCAGTCTAATATTAGTTTTAAAAGATTGTATAGTCATTGGAAATGGGGAATGAATGTGGGAAAGTATTTAAATTCGCACCCTATTCCTGATTATATTTATTGTGCAATACCTTCGTTAACAGTTGCATTAAAAGCAGGAAAATATGCTCGCCGGCATAATGTGAAGTTTATTGAAGATGTTCAAGATTTGTGGCCGGAAGCTTTTGGATTGGTAATAAAAAATCGTTTTTTACGAAATATGTTGTTATTTCCTTTTAAATTATATGCTAATCGTATTTATGAACTTGCGGATAAGGTGATAGCTGTTTCAGAGACTTATAAAAATAGAGCTATGTCTGTACAGGGAAATGATGCTACAGGTTTGTGTATTTACTTAGGAAATGATAAGGTCGTTTTTGATTCCGCAAAATTGAAATATCATGTTGATAAGCCAGATGGTGAAATTTGGTTATGTTATATAGGTTCTTTAGGTTATAGCTATGATATCGAGTGTGTTATAGATGCTTTGGATGTTGTGAAAAAGAGGGAACAAGTAAAGTGTGATATTAAATTTATGATAATTGGAGATGGACCTTTGCGAGAAAAATTTACTTGTTATGCAAATGAAAAAGAAATTTATGCAGAATTCACGGGGAGACTCTCGTATGAAAAGATGGTTGGATTATTGTGTTCTTGTGATATTGTTGTAAACCCTATAAATAAAGGGGCTGCACAAAGTATAACTAATAAAGTAGGTGATTATGCTTTGTCTGGGCTTCCTGTTATTAATACACAAGAATGTGAGGAGTATCGTATGCTTATTGATCAGTATAATTGTGGGATAAATTGTGAAGTAGGAAATTCGGAAGATGTGGCGTTAGCTATAGAAAAATTAGTTTTGAATGAAAAAATTAGGCTACAAATGGGTAGACAATCTCGTATACTTGCGAAGGAACGTTTCGATCGTAGAAAAACTTATGAAAGTATTGTAGAAATTTTTGAGAAGTAATCATGTATCGAAGATTTTTGAAACGTTGGTTAGATTTTATTATAGTATTTTGCGTGTTGTTAGTGATTTGGCCATTGTTTTTGGTTATTATGGTTGGGCTTCATTTTGCTAATAAAGGAGCTGGAGTTTTCTTTTTTCAAGAAAGACCCGGGAAGTATGGTAAAATATTCAAAGTGATCAAGTTCAAGTCAATGACGGATGAACGAGATAAAGATGGGAAATTACTTTCTGATAATCAGCGATTGACAAGAATAGGACGTTTCATTCGTTCTACTTCAATGGATGAGTTGCCACAATTGTTCAACGTGATAAAAGGAGATATGTCTCTGATCGGGCCGAGGCCTCTTGTTACAATATATCTTCCTTATTATAATGAAAAAGAGCAACATAGACATGATGTCCGTCCTGGAATTACGGGTTGGGCACAGGTAAACGGTCGAAAATCTATTACATGGGAACAGAAGCTAGCTTATGATATTGATTATGTTAGTAACATGAGTTTGTGGATGGATGTGAAAATATTTTTTCTTACCGTTTATAAAGTTTTTAAAAGAGAAAATGTGGGTGTGGGGATAGATGTTATTGATTTTGATGATTACAGAATTGCTCAATGGCAAGCAATGGGTAGACAAGATTTAGTGGATGAGGCACGTGAAAGAGGAAATAGGTAGTGAATTTTGGATTGATGATGTAGTCTATGAAAGTGATGATATATATCATGATTTTAAGGAGAATGGCTTTAGTGGGGATAATCGATTGGTGTTATCGGGGAGAACTGCTATAGATTATATTTGTCAGGATATTGCATGCGACAGAAAAATAGTCTCGGTATATATGCCTGCCTATTGCTGTGATTCAATGATATATCCTTTTAAAAATCGAGATATTAATGTTGTTTTCTATGATGTTAGATACGAGAAGGGTGCTATTAAGTGTGATATAGATACAACTTTAGGAATAGATATTTTATACATCTGTAATTATTTTGGTTTTGGTACGGGTGTTGATTTTGAGATCGTTGCAAATATGCGGAGAAAAGGCGTAATCATTCTTTACGATAAGACGCATGACTTTTTTAATAATGGAGAGCCGTTTGTATTGATTTCAGATTATTGTTTCTGTAGTCTTAGAAAATGGATGGGAATCCCTACCGGGGCTATTGTTTCTAAAAAAAATGGATATTTCTTTAGATCATTATTGAAAGAGTGTGATTTCGTGGAAGATAAACGTGATGGAATGAGAATGAAATATTTTTATTTACAAGGTGATTCTGCTATTGTAAAAGAAGATTTCTTTCGCCTATTCACTTCTTTCAATAAGAATTTGTCGAGAGACTACCAAGATTACCTGATAGATAAAACGTCATTACAGTTATTGAACAGACAAGATTTGGAGCAAATAAAAATTTGTCGTCAGCGAAATGCTGAATTGCTATATGAAGAGTTATCTAGATTAGATTATATATCAATGATGTTTCAATATGGTAATGGGTGTGTACCTTTATTTGTGCCAATTCTTGTCAAAAAAGAGATTCGAAATTCGTTAAGAAAATACCTGATTGATAATAACGTTTATTGTCCTGTTCATTGGTCTAAAAGCCAATTATTATCTAATTCGATACAAGCAGATGTTTTTTATGATAGTGAATTATCACTGGTTTGTGATCAACGGTATGGTGAGGGGCAAATGAAAAGGGTGGTGGAATTGATAAAGAATTATTGTAATAGAATTAACATATGAAAACAATTTTGATAACGGGGATTGGTGGGTTAACTCCTCGTTCAATAGCGAAGATAATCCGGAAAAATCATCCTGATTACAAGTTAATTGGGATAGATGTAAATAAAAAAGCTATTGGCTTTTTCATAAAAGGTCTATTGGACGATTATTCGGTATGTCCCAAATGTACTGATCCAGAATACTTTTTTTTCATAGAGAAGTTGGTGGCAGACAAAAAAGTTGATTATGCATTTGTTCAGCCAGAGAGTGAAATTATTATGTGGGGAGATTATTTTGAAAAACATAGGGTTTTTCCATGTCCTGTTTTTATGGGATGTAAATTATTATCCGAATCGTTGAGAGATAAGTCTATCATGGCTGAATTATTGCGAGATACGAATTTTATTCCTAAAACCATTAAGGTAACACAGGATGACCCTCGGTTTGAAGAAGTGGAAAAAGAGATAGGCTTCCCCTGTTGGATTCGCGCAACCGAAGGTACTGGTGGATTAGGGTCTCTTAAATTGGAAAACCTCAGTAGTTACAAGAGTTGGCTTTTTATTAATAATCAGATACCTGAGTTTACCGTTAGTGAATTTTTGCCAGGTCGACATTTAGCCAATGAAATGCTTTATTATAATAACGAATACGTGAAAGGTGCTGCTCTTGAGTGTGCCGAGTACGTGATGGCAAATACTGCTCCATCTCATGTGACGGGTAATACTGCATATGGTCGATTTTTGAATGAGGATCGTATCAATAAATTCTGCGATGAATGCATAAAATATTTATGTAAGAAACTGAATGTGGTGGCACATGGGGTTTTATCTTTTGATCTTAAAGAGGATCGAAATGGTAATATGAAGGTTACGGAAGTGAATATTCGGCACATGGCATACACGGGTGTTATGGCTCAAGTAGGTTTTGATTTGATTGAAGATACAATTAGAATCATGGAAAACGGGGACGTACATAGTATAAAAAAGGCACCATTTTTTCATTATGACTCACCGTATGTTTTTCTTCGAGACGTTGATACAGAGCCTATCGTTCTGGAAAGTGAAGATATATTTTATCGTCTATAAATCAAGAATTTGATAAGTTATCACAACTTTTCAAGTAAAACCTAACAATAATGTAGCTTATTGTAATGTATCTGTGGCAAATTGCCGTAACCAAAAATGAAAAATGGGAAATAATCAAGAATTTAGAGGGAAAAAATTGCTAGTGTTAGGAGGCATAACACTTGCTTGTGATATCGTTAGGCATGCTCAAGCTATGGGTGTCTATGTAGTCGTTGCAGATTACGATAGAAATTCTCCTGCAAAAAAAATAGCAGATAAGGCGGTATTAATTGATGCGCTTGATGTTGATACAATAGTTGAATTGTGTAAACTAGAAAATATTGATGGCATAACAACAGGGTTTGTTGATATTCTTTTGGCTCCTTGTTATGAAGTATGCAAACGTTTGGGATTACCTTATTATGTTACGCCTAAAATGTTAACTATGTCGACTAACAAGATAGATTTCAAAGATACTTGTGACAGGTATGATGTACCAGTTCCTAAAACTTATCTTGTTGGAGATTTAATTCCTGTCGAAATGTATGACAAGATTAATTATCCTGTTTTTGTGAAGCCGTTAGATGGGAGTGGTTCGCGTGGTGCTGGTGTTTGTAATAATGAAGAAGAATTGAAGATTCAATTCAAAGAGGCAGTTAGTTATTCTTCAACAAACAAAGCAATTATTGAAGATTATATAACGGGGAGAGATTTTTTATTGGATTATATTGCCGTTGATGGAGAATTTCGATTACTCTCTATGTTTGATAGGTATGTGACATCTGATAGAGGGAGTGCAGTGAATTATGCAAATATTAGTATGGCTCCATCAAAAGCAATTGATATTTATCTTGATCGTATTAACGATAAGGTCATTAATATGTTTAAAGATTTAGGTTTTAAAGATGGGCTTTTTTTTATGCAAGGATATACTGAAGGTAATCAAATCACTTTTTTTGAAATGGGTTGTAGATTAGGTGGCTCTTTTTATAATCATGAGAAAAAATGTATTGGATATGATCCTGTGGATATGATTATTAGGTATGCTCTTGCGGGGAAAATGGTTTATGATATAAATGTGATAGATAAAGATATCGCAAAATATAATCATAAGTACGCTTTGGATTGTAATTATCTGTTAAAAGGTTCTGATGAAACTGTTTCTGAAATTAAAGGAATAGAAGAAGTCAAGAATCTTCCATCGTGTATTTCAACTATTCAGTACCACGAAGTGGGTTATCATTATACTAAAGATAGAACAGTTGATAAACCTATTTTTACTGCTGAAATAGTAGTGGATAATATGATAAAAGTAAAAGAAGATGTTGCATACATAAATAATGTATTTGACGTTCTAAATGAGAGGGGGGAGTCAATCCTTATTAATAAGTTTGATCCAGAACAATTATTTGAGTGAATAATTAATTAATTGTGTTAATAGGGTTTGTTCTAAATAAATTTGTGATATGTATAGAATTATTATCTCTCTTTTTAGCAGTCTAAGATTATATTATTTAAGATGTGTTTATTTTTTTCGTGATAGAGCATTTATTAAAATGTATAACTTGCCCAAATTATCTAAGAATGAGATGAGTATTGTCAAGCAAACATGGCCTTGCTTGAGTTTGAAACGATTTGATTTAATATATTTAAGAATGTACAAGAAAGAATATGGATTTGATCCATATTTTATTTGTGACTATCAAATGCAGCAAATTTTAAAAAAAACGAATCTACCGATTCGAGTTTTTGCATTGGAAAATAAAGGAATGCTTGATATTTATTTTGATAAATTACCATTGCCTGAAGTTTTTGTGCGTTGTATTTCAAATGTGTTCTATAATAAATTGATGAAAGTTATATCTATTGATGAAGCAATAGATATATTAAAACAACAGGAAGAGTTTATTATAAAACCCTCAATTGAAACTTCACAAGGGAAAGGAGTTAAGAAAATCATGGTTAATAAAGATAGTGATAAATACTTATTAGAACTATTATCTTCCTATAAAAGCGAGAGTGGGAATTTTATTGTCCAAGAAGTTTTGTACCAAAATGCGGAAATTGAAAAGCTTAATCCCTCTTCCTTGAATACATGTAGAGTAACGACGATTTATATTAATGGTAAATTTGATTATTCTTCTATTTTGAAAGTTGGGAAAAAAGGGGCAATAAAAGATAATTGGAATTGTAGTTATTTAATTGGTATGGATAAAGATGGGACATTGCATGGTAACGGTTATGATAATAAACTAAATAAAATTCAAACAACAGATAACGGTATTAAGTTTGAAGGGATGAAAGTACCTCATTTTGTTGAAATGGTGGAATTTGCTAAAGAATATCATATAAAGTACTTCCCAAATTGTGGAGTTGTCGGTTGGGATATATTTATAGATCGTAAAGATAAAGTTAGAATAATTGAAATAAATCTTACGAATGTTGGTGTTGTAGGTGAGCAGCTGTGTTCTGGAACTTTTTTTAAAGAATTTAGGAATGAAATTTGTTCGTTATGGGATGAATAAAGTGAGTGTTGGTAAGTTTAATAGAATTAGTTAGGGCTATATCGAATTGTTGTTATTTATGGGACTATTCCTTTAGATGAATTATTGCTTTATCGTAAATAATCTTGTGCTTGGTTCTAATGGAGGTATTAATTCTTGATTTTGAAGTTAATGCCATACCTTGTGTGAAAAAAAATTAAATTTAATAGATGTGTATAATGAAAAAGAAACTAGTAATTTGTGGTGGAGGGAGTAGTGCTCACGCTTTAATTCCTTTTTTGAAAGATTCGATATTTGAAGTGTCAGTGTATACTTCACGTCCTGAGCGATGGGCAAAAACAATTAATTTGGAATGGCATGATCCTTCAGGTAAAGTGTTAGGAACTTATTCTGGTGATTTAAAAACGATATCAAATAATCCAGAAGATTTATTCCCGGATGCGGACTATATTGTGTTTTGTATGCCTGTTCATAAATACAGAGTTGCACTTCAAAAAATTGCACCATTCATTAATAAAGATAAAACGGTATTTGTAGGTACGGTTTATGGTCAAGGAGGATGGAATTGGATGGTTGATGAAATTAAGAAGCAATATGAATTAACTAAAATTGTAACCTTTGCTTTTGGACTAATTCCTTGGATTTGTCGTATTATAGAATATGGACATACTGGTGTTACTTATGGATGCAAAGCTGTAAACTATGCAGCAACTTATCCCATGGATTATTTTAACCAAGTTAATGAGGAACTTTTAGAATGTATTTGTTATAAATGGTTCGGTAAAGGAAAGGTTGAACAGAGTGATAATTTCTTGTCTCTAACGTTATCTGTTGATAATCAAATTATCCATACATCTCGTTGTCTAGGCCTATATAAGGTATATGGAACGACTTGGAAGAATGAAAAGAGTGTTCCGTGGTTCTATAAAGATTATGATGATATTTCAGCAAAATTGTTGGCAGATCTTGATACTGATTATACAAATATTCGTAATGCAATAAAGAAATTGCATCCGGAAAAGGATTATAGTTATATGCTTGATTATCTTGCATTGGAACGTTTTTCTTATCATTCACATAATACAGACATAAAAGAGTCATTTGTTACTTCTCAAACATTAGTTTCGATCAAGACTCCTGTCATTCAAAATAATGAAGGAACTTGGGAGGTTGATCGTAATCACCGTTTTTTCCTAGATGATATCTATTATGGTAATTGCATTGCAAAATGGATGGCAGAACAATTGAACATAACTACTCCTACTATTGACGAGATTCTTCATTGGGCTCAGATAATTCGTCAGGAAAATATTATTGATGGTGATAATCATTTGATGTTAAATAGCCCCGATTTGAATGAGCCCTTGAAAGCTGGTATTCCATGCTTTTATGGTTTTAATACTATTGAAGATTGTATTGATTAATAAAAAAGTAGCTTTAAAGATTGCAAGATTGGATATTTACGGATTATTATTGATGTGATAATGAAAATGTATACAATGTTTTTCAATTTAAAATAGTTTGTTGAAATTTTACTATTGATAAGGTGATCTTTCCACCTTTAATGGAAACAAGTATTCAAGAGACATTTGGTGATTGTTTGGTAAGATTCATGGAGAAATCTATTTGGTGACAACTCCCTCTAATATTGAATTGATATAAGAAAACAGAAATATACTCGTATAAGTAAATGTGGGAAATACGCTTGGGGGTTGTAAATATCAGATTAAAATTATGTCAGAGATAATATCGCAAAAAATAACCTACAAGGAACTTCGTGATAGATCATATGTTATAAAAGATGACCGCTATGGCATTGCCGCTTTTATGACAGAATCGGTTCGACAAACACTTTTGGCTTGTCCCAATAACAATGATGATTCAAAAACGGCTATGTACTTCAAATTATATGATGGTATTGCTGTGGGAAGAATGATGATGTTAGGGACTCGAATAAAAGTTGGGGATGAGATTATCATGGTACAGACTGGAGGTGCAATCGAGGTACATAATGAATATAGACGTAAAGGTCTAGGTGTTGGGCTTATTATGAATTGTATGACCAATACAGAATATGACGTATATATAGGTTCGCTTTATTCAACAATGGCATTGCCTATATTCAGGAAATTGAATAATTACATTTTTGAGATCCCTCAATTTGTAAAGTTCTGCAATTTGCGCGCAATGTTAAAATCAATGGGAATGGAAGGCGTATTATTAGAATTGTGTTCTGCTATAGCCAATCTACCAATTAAATGCATTGATTTTATGAATCGTTCTAGACTTAATAAATTAAAGAAGAAATTCAACACGAAAGAAGAAACAATTATTCCAGAATGGGCAGGTCGGATGGCAACAAGCGATGGTCATAAATATATGGAATTGCATGATAGATCATGGTTGCAATGGAATCTTGATTATAATTTGATGGGGCATATGCGTGATAAACAATCATTTTACGCAATTTATGATAAAAAAGGGAAACCGCAAGGTTTTTTTATGACAAAGGAACGTTTTGAAGAGCGAGCTGGGCGATACCAAAATATTATTCGAGGTACTATTGTAGAATGGGCTACCACTGATACGGATTTACTCAGCGAGGCCGATATTGTTTTGATGGCGATATCTACATTCTCGTCGGATACATTTCATGTTACGACTGTGACTAGTGATAAAAATACGGAAAAGCGATTAAAACTTTTAGGATTTATTCGTCATGGTAATTTTCAAATGAGTTTTAAAGATAAAAAAGAACAATTTAAAGATGCATCTGACCAAAATTTATGGCGTCTTCGATATGGTTGTTGTAATACAATTATTCTTTAATAACATGATTTAGGTGATACGTCTAATTTTGGCGTTTTGTAACAATATGTTATGCTCGTGATATTTGCTACAGAATCCCAAAACTTGAATTTATGCAATCAACCAGCAATGTATAGAATGATAGATGAACTGTTAAAATGAGAATTGTATATTCTTTCGTGTAGTCTTATACAAAACTGAAATACATTTAAAATTTATGAAGTCAAGAATTTGGCTCTCATTAGCTCATATGAGTGGGCGGGAGCAGGAATTTATACAAGAAGCGTTTGACACAAATTGGGTGGTCCCGTTGGGACCGAACGTGAATGCCTTTGAAAAATCTCTACGAGATTTTTTAATTGAAAATGAAGAGATGCGGGTGGTAGCATTGAGTGCGGGGACTGCGGCATTACATTTGGGGTTGATATTACTAGGGGTACAACCAGGAGATGAGGTAATTTGTCAGTCGTTCACGTTTGCGGCATCGGCGAATCCGATTGCTTACTTGGAAGCGACTCCGGTTTTCGTGGATAGTGAAAAGGAGACGTGGAACATGGATCCGGTGTTGTTGGAGATGGCGATCAAGGATCGGTTGGAAAAGACGGGGAAGTTACCGAAGGCGATTATTCCGGTACATTTGTACGGGATGCCAGTGAAGATGGACGAGGTGATGGAGGTAGCGAATCGTTATGGGATTCCGGTGCTGGAGGATTCGGCAGAGGCGTTGGGTTCGGAGTACAAGGGGCAGAAGTGTGGGACGTTCGGGGAGTACGGGGTTCTGTCATTTAACGGGAACAAGATGATCACGACGTCGGGAGGTGGTGCCTTGATTTGTCCGAACGAGAAGAAGGCGAAAAGAGCTTTGTTCTATGCCACGCAGGCGAGGGAGCAGGCCCCACATTATCAGCACGAGAAGATCGGGTATAATTACCGGATGAGTAATATTTGTGCAGGAATCGGGAGGGGGCAGATGTTCGTGCTGGATGAACACGTTGCCCGGAGACGGGCAATTCATGACTTGTACGTGAAGTTGCTAGCCGGGTTGAAAGGTGTGAAGGTGATGTGCCAGCCGGAAGGGGAGGGTTTTAACTCGAATTACTGGCTGACGTGTATCACTGTGGAACCGGAAGAGGCGGGTTTCACGAGAGAAGATGTCAGGTTAGCATTGGACGAGGAGAATATAGAGAGTCGGCCGTTGTGGAAGCCGATGCACTTGCAACCCGTGTTCAAAGATGCCCCGTATTACGGAAATGGGACAAGTGAACGTTTGTTCGAGATCGGGTTGTGCTTGCCGTCGGGGCCGACGTTGACGGATGAGGACGTGGAGAGAGTGGTGAAAGTGATTTACGATTTATGATTTTAAATTTTAGATTGAAGGATTGAAAGATTGATAATTTTGGATTGAATGGTTGAGAGATTTGAGGGGGTATGATGATGTGATTTCCTGATTCCGATTTTTAAATTAAGAATATGTCCCGGGTAATAACGCCCGGGATTTTTTATTATTTTAAATTTAAAAACTATGACAGAATTGTTTAAGACGAGGTTCTTAGCATTATTGGCAGGAGAATCGCAGGAGGAAATTACGAAAGAATGTTTAGAGGAAGAATTAGGAAAATTTGTTGAAGAGGTTGCGGGACTATGCGACTCGGGGGGTGATTATTTGGCGACGTGTCGGACGTTGAATTACACGAAAGCTCGATTGCAGGTGTTATCGGAGATGTATAGGGACTGTGATGGAGTGGGGGAAAAAAGGTGCGTGGCGGTTATGTTTTATCGGGCGAGGATTGCAAGTGGTTGAGGACGAGTGGCGACTTTTTCACGAGAGGATGGATAATCCGGCGAGGTTCCTGAAAAATAAGGAGAAGAAGGTGTTGGTCTATTGGAAGACGGAAAATGTACAGACGAAGGTGATGGAATTGTTGATTGGTTTCGAGGCTCTTGAAGAATTTTATTCTCCGACTGGAAAGTTACTGGAGTTTTGCGAGTTGGTGGCCATTGCAGAGCAGGTTTTGGGGATCCAGATCAAAAATTATCGGCAGTTGAAAAGCAGGGTATTGAAACGGTATAAGGAGGAGACGGTTTTGGATCAATTGGAGAGGTTGATTGAGAAATTGAGGGTACAGGTTTACAAGTAGATTAAAATTTAGAGTTTAGAATCTAGAGTAAAAAGTTGGTAAGATTTTAGGGTAGTAGGAGTTTAAAACACTTTTGCTACCCTTTTTTGTTGTCTTGAAAGTGGGGGGATGAGTACTTTTTTGAATGCTGGTAATCATAGGGTTGGGATTATTTTGTTTGACGGAACCGTGGCGTATACCAAGCGGGGAGTTGAAGTGTTGTAATATTGCATTTGGAAATCAACGAGAGTTGATGAGATAAAAATAGTATTCATTTAAAAAAAGAATTATGGCTTTAGTTCGTAATGAATTTGGAATAAGGGGGCGAGTCGGAAATGTCGTTTTCTGCAAGCTGAATGGGAAGTCTTATATGAGGAGTTTGCCCGATAGAATTGATCCTAACACGCCGAAACAACAGGAAGTGAGATCTCGTTTCCGGGTGGCCGTGCGTTTTTACAAGAAGATAAAGGAGACTCCCTTGAAGGGCATTTTGGATCTTTCGGCTGACAAGATCTGTAGTAGTGGGTATGCGCTTTTTATGAAAAAGAATTTGAAGGCGTTTCGGGCAAACGGAAAGATCGGTGATTTTTCGCAATTGCATTTTTCTGCCGGGAAGCGACAACAGGCGTATAATCTGCAGGGGAGAATGGATGATCAAGGAATGGTCACGTTGGATTGGGAGAATGACGAGGAGGCGTACAATTTTGAGGCGGCAGATCGTTTGAATGTTATCGTACTTCCGTCGAATCGTTCATTTAGCCCGAAGTTGTTGGAGGGATTGGAGGTATTGCGGGCGGCAGAAAAGGCGACTTTTTCGTTAGAGCGTGGCAAGGGGGTGAAGATACATTTGTATTGTTTTTTCGAGTCCCCGGATGGGAAACGATTCTCGAATTCGCAGTACATTAAATTGTGAATGGGGGATGAAGCCGATAAGTGGAATTGTTAATTCGATCAGCGAGTTGATTGGTCAATTAACACTCCCTGCGAGGGAGAAAAAAGAGCTGGAAACCGGGTTGTTGAAATTGATTCAGGAACTGGAACGGGAATTAGTACAGGCGAGAGCGATCACGGTACAGGAGGAAGTGAGAGGGAATTGGTTGCAACGGTCATGGCGTCCGCTGGTGATGTTGACGTTTGCCAGTGTTATTTTGATCGGGACTTTTACCAGTTTACCGATTCTGGATGAAACTTCCCGGTTCTGGGATTTATTGGAGATCGGGTTGGGCGGGTACGTGGTGGGGAGAAGCGGGGAAAAAATGGCAGAGGCCATTTTTAAGATAAAAGGTAAAAACGAATCAATTTAAATTTTTTGTTATGAAGGTATTTTCAAGTTCTAATTCACCATTTTCAATTGTAAATCATCGTTTGGTGGGTGGTGGGGTAATTCATGTTGTGTGTGAGAAGAATAGGCGAGGATTGGGAGAGCCGGATATGATTATTTTGCATTACACGGGAGGTACTAGTGCCATGTCTTCGGCAAAATTCTTGGCAAGGCCGGATGTGAAGGCTTCGGCTCACGTGGTGATCGGGCGGGACGGGCAGGTGATACAATTGGTGCCGTTTAATATCGAGGCTTGGCACGCGGGGAAGAGTAGTTACGGGGGAAGGAGTGAGCTAAATCATTATTCAATTGGGATTGAGCTGGATAATTTGGGGCAGTTGCGACTGGAAGGGGGAAAGTTCGTGGCAGAGTGTGGTCGGGAAGTTCCCGTGAAGGAGGTGTACACGGAAGATTCGGGTGAAGTGCCGACATATTGGCATGATTACACGGACGTGCAGATGCGGGTGTTGAACGAGGTGTGTGGTTTGCTGGTGGATACTTATCCTATCGGGGACATCGTGGGACATTCGGACGTGACATCGAGAAAGGTGGACCCGGGACCGGCACTGAGGGTGGCGGACTGGATTCGGTATTATTGATTTTAGATTTTAAATTTTAGATTGGAACTCCCTCCCCCCTTCGGGGTACTCCCTCTATAAACAGAGGGAGAGTTGGATTACTCGTTGTTTTGGGGAAGCTTTTCATTCTAAATGTTATATTTTAAATTCCATTCTTCGTGTAGGGCCCATGCGGGGAGTGCGGGATCATTTTAAATTTTCTGATTTATTTATTTTTAAATTTTAATGTTATGGCAAAATTTAATTCTTATTTATTAGGCAAGGTAAAGAAGTCCGTTGGTAACGTGACGATGTGTTACACGAACAAGCAGAATATTGCGAAGGCGAAGATCTTTTCAAGGAGGGATAACCCGACGCCGGAGATGCTTGATCAACGGGCGAAGATGAAGGTACTGGTTCAGTTGTCTCGGAGATTGATTCCGGTGATTCGGAAAGGTTTCGTGGGTATGGGAAATGGTACGACTTCGAATGCTTTCGTGAAAGCGAATCAAGTAGCCGTGGAAGTGGACGAGAAACACGTGGCAACCATCGTGTTTGATCAGTTAAAGATGGCTACCGGGTTGTTGTACACGCCTAAGGTAACTGTAATGTACGCCTCGGAGAGTAAGATGTATTCTTTCGAACAGGAGATGCAAGAAGAAGAGGAGGGGTATGCGTTGGCGGATGACAAGGTGTATGGAGTGTTGCTGGAAACCGTGTTGAACCGTGCCAAGATCGTTCCGTTGAGAGATCGGGGAGAGAATGGTAACACGAGTTATGCGCTTCCCGAGGATTGGGATGAGGCTAACGTGAAGGTGTATTGTTTCGCAACCTTGAAGAACGGGAGTGCGGCATCGGACAGTCGTTATTTGACGGTATGATAAGCGTGTACTTTTTTACCGGAATATTTTTCACGCTGGGATTTAATGCTTTCCTCTCACAGGTGGCTGATGATTTCGTTACGGGGGTGTTGAGTATCGTGGGAGGAGTGATTAGCTCGGTTGTGGTGGCTTGGTGTAAGGATCGATGGGAACGGAAACGTTCCGGACGATAAGAGAAAGGGGTGGCTTCGGCTGCCCCTTTGGTTTGTAAAGTGAGGGGGAGTTTTCATCATGATGAAAACTTTGATCTAATTTGCTTGAAGTTTTCATTATAATGAAAACTTTTTTGTATTTTTGGAAGAGTTTTAATTATAATGAAAATGGAGAATATAAAATATAGAGAACATTATTTGAGGAAAATAGAGCCCTTTATGGGAACGTCTTTGATCAAAGTTATGACCGGACAACGCCGGGTTGGGAAAAGTTATATTTTATTTCAACTAATAGAATTGATCCGGAAAAAGGAATCCGAGGCAAATATTATTTATATAAATCTGGAAGATATCGCTTTTGATTTTATAAAATCTGCAAAGGAGCTATATGCTTACGTGATGAGTAAATGCTTAAAAGAGAGTAAGAATTATATATTTATTGATGAGGTGCAGGAGGTTCGTGAATTCGAGAAAGCTCTACGTTCACTGGTTTTGAATGAAAATAACGATATATACGTGACGGGGAGTAATGCAAAAATGTTGTCCGGAGAATTAGCTACTTATTTGGGGGGACGGTATATTGAGTTCACGATATATAGTTTGTCATATCCTGAGTTTTTACAATTTCATGGACTTGAAAATTCGGATGAAAGTTTTAGATTATATACTAGGTATGGAGGATTGCCCTATTTGATGCATTTGAAATTAGAAGATGGAATTGTTTTTGAATATTTAAAGAGTATATATTCCACGATTGTTTATCGGGATGTGGTTAGCCGATATGCTTTACGGAATACTGATTTCTTAGAGAGGTTACTTCTGTTTCTTGCAGATAATGTGGGAAGTATATTTTCAGCCAAAGGGATAAGTGATTATTTGAAATCGCAACGAGTCACGCTGGGGGTGAATCAGATCCTGACTTATATCGAGCATTTTACAAATGCTTTTATTATTTCTTGTGTTGACCGGTATGATATTGTGGGGAAGCGTATTTTTGAGGTAGGAAATAAGTATTATTTTGAAAATCTGGGAATTAGAAATGTTATAGCAGGTTTTAAACTCCAAGATCAAGGGAAAGTATTAGAAAATATTGTTTATAATCATTTGCTTTATCAAGGGTATAAGGTTTCCGTGGGAGTATTGGAGAAACAAGAAGTTGATTTTATTGGTGAGCGGGAGGGAGAAAAGGTGTATGTACAGGTTGCGTTACAATTAAATGATGAGGCAACTATCCAACGGGAATTTGGCAATCTTTTAAAAATAGAAGATAATTATCCCAAGTTTGTCGTCTCACAAGATTTATTTCATGGAAATACTTATGAGGGAATACAATATTTTGGGATTCGTGATTTTTTAATGAATGTTAGGTAAAAAAAGAGACTGAATAATCAGTCTCTTTTTTCGTATTATCTTTTCAACTTTTCAGTTAAAAGCGGAACGATCTTGCGAACATCGCCGACGATACCCAAGTCTGCCACGTTGAAGATCGGGGCAAATTTGTCTTTGTTGATCGCGATGATGTATTCGGATTCTTCCATTCCGGCCAAGTGCTGGATGGCTCCGGAGATACCCATGGCGAAGTACAAGTCGGGACGTACAGTTTTACCGGTTTGTCCTACCTGACGTTCGTGTCCCAATACTCCGGCATCAACCATGGCACGAGATGCGGATACTTCAGCACCGATGGTGTTTGCCATTGCACGCAACATATCGAATCCTTCTGCATTACCCACTCCACGACCTCCGGAGATCAATACATGAGCTTCGGTGATATCAACCAAGTTCTTGGTTTGTTTAACTGTTTCAAGAACACGTACACGGAATTTAGATTTATCGAAGTTGATTTTTACATCTTCGATCGTTCCTTTCCGGTTCTCGTCACGTTGTCCCATGCGCATTACGCCCGGACGAACGGTTGACATTTGAGGACGGTGTTCCTTACAGATGATGGTTGCCATCAAGTTTCCACCGAATGCCGGACGGGTCATTAACAAATCCCGTTCTTCAGAAACTTCCAATCCGGTACAGTCTGCAGTCAATCCGGTTTCTACACGGGCAGACAAGCGCGGGCCGAGGTCACGACCGATGGTAGTTGCCCCGATCAGCACGATGCTCGGTTTGTTGTCACGGATGATCTGGTAAATAGCCTGTGCGTAAGGTTCGGTAACGTAGGTTGCCAATTCCGGTGCATCCACACGTAACACGGTGTCAGCCCCGTAAGCAATACATTCCTGAGCTTGTGTCGTCAGGTCATGTCCCAATAACATGGCATATACTTTTTCATTTAAAGCATCAGCTAATTCTCTGGCTTTACCTAACAATTCCAGACCCACGTTTTGGATAACGCCTTCTCTTTGTTCAACGAAGACGTAAACGTTTTTATATTGTGCCTTATCCATCTTCTAATTTCTTTATTAGATAATAAATTTTTCTTTCAATTTGCTGATAATAATGTCTACAGCTTCTGCAGGGTCAACCTCGTAGATTTGTCCGGCAGCTTTTACACCCTTGGTGAATGATTTGAATACACGGGTCGGTGATCCGTTCAATCCGATCTTCTGGTCATCCACGGTGATGTCATTGTAGGTCCATGTTTCGATGGGGTGGTTGTAAGCCTCAACGATTCCTCTTACAGACATATAACGGGGTTTCACTCCGGATGCCAATGCGGTGAACACGCAAGGAGTGTCTACCTGTACCATCTGGTAACCGTCTTCCATGGATTTCTTCACCGTGAAAGTCTTGTTCCCGTCGAAAGTCAAGCTTTCCACGTAAGTTACTTGCGGTAAATCCAGATGCTCGGCGATCTGCGGACCCACCTGTGCGGTATCCCCGTCGATAGCCTGACGTCCGGTGATCACCAAGTCGAATTCCAGAGATCTCAAGGCTGCGGCAATTGTATTAGAAGTGGCCAACGTATCGGCTCCACCGAATTTGCGGTCGCTTAACAGGATGGCACGATCCACTCCCATGGCGTATGCTTCTCTCAAGATTGCTTCAGCCTGGGGCGGTCCCATGGTGATCACGGTTACGTGTGCTCCATATTGATCTTTTAATTGAAGGGCAAATTCAAGTCCTCCCTTGTCATCGGGATTCATAATACTGGGTACACCGTCTCTGATAAGGGTTCCTGTAACGGGGTCCAGTTTGATTTCCGTGGTATCCGGAACTTGTTTAATACAAACAACGATCTTCATGTCAACTGTCTTTTACTTTAATAAATTTGCTGCAATCACCATTCTCTGAACTTCTGACGTACCCTCGTAGATTTCAGTAATCTTGGCATCTCTCATCATTCTTTCAACAGGATATTCACGGGTATATCCGTATCCTCCGTGGAACTGTACGGCTTTGGTCGTTACTTCCATGGCCGTCTCTGCCGCGAATAGTTTAGCCATAGCTGCATCTGCGGAATAAGGCACTTTCAGGTCTTTTTTGTAGGCAGCTTGTCTTACTAATAAGCGGGATGCTTCCACTTTGGTTTGCAGATCAGCCAATTGGAATTGAGTGTTCTGGAATTGACCAAGGGATTTTCCGAATTGTTTACGCTCTTTCACGTATTTCACGGTTTCGTCCATGGCTCCTTGGGCGATACCTAATGCTTGAGAAGCGATACCGATACGTCCGCCGTCAAGTGTTTTCATGGCAATGCCGAAACCTTTACCTTCTTGTCCGAGTAAGTTCTCGGCAGGAACGATGCAGTTTTCCATGATCAGCTCGCAAGTAGCCGAACCGCGGATACCCATTTTCTTCTCTTTTTTACCGATAGAGAATCCCGGGAAGTCTTTTTCCACAATAAAGGCGGAAATTCCCTTGGTCCCTTTGGATTTATCGGTCATCGCCATGATGATATACACGTGTGCATAGCCGGCATTGGTGATGAAAATTTTAGATCCGTTAAGCACGTAATGATCTCCCTCTTTCACCGCGAAAGTCTGTTGTGCGGATGCGTCGGTTCCGGCGTTCGGTTCTGTCAGACCGAATGCTCCGATCCATTCACCGGAAGTCAACTTGGGAAGATACTTGGCTTTTTGTTCGGGCGTACCGTGTTCCATGATCGGTGCGCAGCACAAAGAGGTGTGTGCGGACACGATTACTCCGGTCGTGGCACATACACGGGATAACTCCTCTACCGCCATCGTGTAAAGGATGTTGTTACCACCGGCACCGCCGTATTCAACCGGGAATGGGATACCCATAATACCAAGTTTTGCCATTTTTTGAACGGTTTCTATCGGGAATCTTTCTGATTCGTCCACTTCCGCCGCCAGAGGTTTTACCTCTTTCTCTGCAAACTCTCTTATCATTTGTAAGAAGAGTTGGTCTTGTTTTGATAGACTGAAATCCATTATTATAAATGTTTTTAATTGATCGAAGCTAGTTTTTAATTCTAAATCAACATTTCTTCAGAATTAAGGCCGTCCCCATGCCCCCTCCGATACAGAGGGATGCAAGACCTAATTTTGCTTCATTGTTTATCATTTCGTGTACTAATGATACAACGATGCGGTTTCCTGATGCCCCGATGGGATGTCCCAGTGCAATTGCACCACCGTTGATGTTCGTACGTTCATTTATCCATTCTCTCGTAACGCCGTGTTGTGCCATGAGTTCGTGAATGACTCCCAGTGATTGTGCTGCGAAAGCCTCGTTTAACTCGATCACGTCGATGTCGGATAGTTTGATACCGGCATTCTTGAGTGCGTTGGCAATGGCTGGCACGGGGCCCATACCCATGATGGCCGGGTCTACACCGCCTTGTCCGACACCAATGATCTCGCATAGAGGGGTTAAATTGTATTGTTTAACAGCCTCTTCCGATGCGATCAGTACGAATGATGCCCCGTCGTTGATTCCCGAAGCGTTACCGGCCGTGACGGAACCCTCTTTTTTGAAAGCGGGACGTAAGGTCGATAATTTTTCCAGGGAGGTCGTCCGGTTCGGGAATTCATCCGTGTCGAACACGTGAGTTTCTTTTTTCACCTTGTACTCTATAGGCACGATCTCTGACTTGAATTTACCATTATCGATAGCCGCAATAGCACGTTGTTGCGATTCGATTGCAAATTCATCCTGTTCTTCCCGGCTGATCGCGTATTTCTCCGCGATGTTTTCAGCCGTTATGCCCATGTGGTATCCTTCGAAGGCGTCCGTCAGACCATCATACACCATATGGTCCACTACTGTCACGTCGCCCATCTTGTGCCCGTCACGTACTCGTGCCGGGAGGATATAGCCCGCATTGGACATGGATTCGGTCCCTCCTGCAATGATCAGGTTTGCCAGCCCCGATTTGATAGCGGTTACACCATTGAGCACGGCTTTCATACCGCTCCCGCATATCATGTTGATTCCGTAAGCCGGAACTTCTTGTGGGATCCCCCCTTTGATGGATGCCTGACGGGCTACACCTTGACCCTGTCCGGCGGATAGTACGTTGCCGACTATCACTTCATCAATATTGGCGGGATTGACTCCGGTTTCCGCGATAATGTTTTTTATTACGGCGGCACCCAAGTCTGCTGCTGTCATTGAAAGAGTTGTTCCTAAAAATTTGCCGATCGCAGTTCTTTTTGCTGCTACGATATAGGTTTTTGTCATTGAGGCATTGCTTTTAAGTTTTTGGAAATTATTAATTCACAGCCTGTAGCTGCTTTGATGTCATCTAAAGTAAATTCAGGGTTTAATTCTACCAGTTCGATTCCGGCAGGGGTGATGTTCATAACACCCATTTCGGTGATAATCATGTCAACTTCCCCGGCAGCGGTTAACGGTAGCGTGCATTCTTTTAAAATCTTGTGATTGCCTTTTGCCGTGTGTTCCATGGCAAGGATCACTTTTTTAGCACCTACCAACAGGTCCATGGCTCCACCCATACCCGGGGCTTTCTTACCGGGGATGATCCAGTTTGCCAAGTTTCCTTTCTCGTCTACCTGTAAAGCACCAAGAATGGTGACATCCACGTGTCCACCGCGGATAAGTCCGAAAGAGGTTGCGCTGTCAAAGCTGCAGGCGCCTTCGATCGCCGTGATGTAGCCACCACCGGCATCCGTCAATTCCGGATTTTCTTTACCTTCTTCCGGTTTCGGACCCATACCTAATAATCCGTTTTCGGATTGTAGGATCACGTGTACGTTTTTGGGCAAGTAGTTCGGTACCATCGTTGGCAGTCCGATTCCCAAGTTTACCACGTCGCCGTCTTTTAATTCGAGAGCTACCCGTTTTGCGATAACTTCTCTTACTTGATCTTTATCCATACCGTTTTCAATTTTAAATTGTAAATTTTAGATTGTAAATTGATTACCGATGAGTCCTGTAATTTAAAATTTAAAATCTAAAATTTAAAATGCTATTTATTTTTTCTTCTAACAAATTCTTGTGCAACAAATGACGCCACGTCATCTGCATAGGTGTTCATGCCGAAGCCTGCATCGTAACCCAGCTCTTTTGCCAGCTCGTGGGAGATACGAGGACCACCACAAGCCAAGATTACTTTATCCCGCAAGCCTTCTGCCTCCAGCATTTCCACGAGTTCGATCAGGTTCTTGATGTGAACATCTTTCTGGGTGACGGTCTGGGATACCAGAAGAGCGTCGGCTTTCAGCTCGATAGCTTTGGCAATAAACTCTTCATTGGGCACCTGACTTCCCAAGTTGTGAGCCTCGATCATGTCGTAACGTTCCAGTCCGTAGTGTCCGGCAAATCCTTTCATGTTCATGATGGCGTCGATACCCACGGTGTGAGCGTCGGTTCCGGTACTTGCACCTACAACAATCAAAGGACGTCCGATATTTTCACGGATGAACTCGTCAGTTTCGTGCATATCCCATTTCGTTCCTTCTACTTTCGGAACATGAATACTCGTGAAATCCACGGTGTGCGTGCAGCTTCCGTAACAGTTGAAGAAGGTGTAGCCCTCGGTCAACTCTTTGTGGAATACTACTTGCGGGTTTTCAAAACCCATTTTTTTCAATAATTGTTTTGCAGCTTCGATAGCCTCATCCCCGGCAGGCACGGGCAACGTGAAACTCAATTGAGTTTTCCCGTCGTTCATCGTGTCCCCGTAGGGTTTTATTTTTTTCAGATCCAGCGTCTGGTCGAAATCATTTTTTTCGGTAGAATATAATCCTCCACTCATAATGAATTGAAAATTGAAAATGCAAAATTGAAAATTATCAATCGCATCGGTTTAAATTTTATTTTTATTCACTCTCTTGAAACTTGGAACTAAAAATGACAAGTCGTCATTTTCAATTCTCAATTTTCAATTTTCAATTGCCTTTCAGCATTAACTCGATAAACGGATTGTAATAATTGGCACCTTTGGCTGCAACTCCGTCAAGTCCTTTACCGCCATTCTTCGGACGTTTCACGTCACCGAAGATTCCTTTTTCCAAAGCGGTGAAAAGACCTTCACGTTCAATGTTCTCAAGTAATGCGATAGCGTTGTTCAATACTTCCTTGGCACGACTTTGGATGATACCGTCCTTTTTGAACTCTACCTCGTCACCGATATTCTTCATGTTACCGAAGATATACTTGGCGTTCTCGATAGAAAGATAACGGTCGGACATGAACGGTGTGTGGATAGCTTCTGTCGGCATACCCAATAATTGGATTCCTTGTGAAGTCCAGATTCCGATCATGTTGAAAAGTGCATCCTGAATGTGTCCGCGGAAAATATTTCCCGTCATGAATTTGGTTGGAGGCATATATTTTAAAGTGGCTTTCGGGAAAATCTCACGGGTCATTTGAGCCTGAGACAATTCCAGTAAGAAACCGTTTTCAAGAGACGGGTCCATTTCGAAAGCGTGTCCTAATCCCATTTGTTCTTCTTTCAGTCCGGCGATCAAGGCTAATTGCTCGTTGATCAAGTCGGATGCCAGCACGGTGTGTGCCTGTTCCACGGCATCAGCGGTTGTCAGGTAGTTGTCCTCTCCGGTGTTGATGATCACCCCGGCGAATCCGTTGATTACCCTTGACATGAACTGGTCAACCAGTGTACGTTGCATATTAATATCCCGGAACAAGATCCCGTAAAGAGCGTCGTTCAACATCACGTCCAAACCTTCCAAGGCTCCCATTGCTGCGATTTCCGGCATACACAGGCCGGAGCAATAGTTACACAAGCGAATGTAACGGCCTACTTCTTCGCCCACTTCATCCAAAGCCTTACGCATGATGCGGAAGTTTTCTTGTGTAGCGAATGTTCCCCCGAATCCTTCCGTGGTAGCTCCATAAGGCACGTAATCCAACAAGCTCTGCCCTGTTGTACGGATTACGGCAATGATGTCAGCCCCCTGACGTGCGGCAGCCTGTGCCTGTACCACGTCTTCGTAGATGTTTCCGGTAGCCACGATCACGTAGAGGTAAGGTTTCGGACCTTCCCCGATCGTGTTCAAGTAGTTTTCTTTCTTGGCACGACGATCACTGATCCGTTTGATACTTGCGTCAACGTGCGGTTTCAGTGCGGCTTTAATCTCATCTGTCGGGTGAACGGGTAACGTGGTGATGTCCAGTGTCCCCTCTGCAACCTTCTCTGCTATTTGTTGCGGGTTCATACCGGTTTCCACGATAGCGTTTCCGAGGAAGAATAGAATACCTTCACCTAACACGCCTTTGTCTTTGATCTCGTCTACCAGCACGTTGGGTAGGGGTACGGTGTTAGCGTCAACCCCGTCAATACCGAGCAAACGGCATAACGTACGCTCAACGGCAACGGTAGAGTATTGTTCCACGAATTTCTGTACATCGTCGGCTATCTTCCGGGCCACGTCCTTCGCGTGTGCCACTTTGGTGAAATCAAGCCCTAGTTTACTGTTCTGCATATCTTTGTTCTGTTATTAATTTCTGTTCTTCTTCTCTTCGTCATCCAAAAACTCCTCTGCTTTGTCCAACAATTCTTCGTCAACGCCCAGAATACGGGCGATGCGCATGGCTTCTTGCGGCACGGAGTCGTGAGTATCTTCGATCAGCGAGTAATCGATGAACTCGTTTATATTGTTGATGGTCAATTGACCTTTCACGTGTTCTTTTACAAATCCTTTTACCCGCATCTTTTTGCAATGGGCTTTGATCCCGCTGTAATGACTGGTAATCAAGGAACGGGCCTTTTTATCCGTTAGGAAATCGAGCATGGCATTCACGATTGCTTTTCCTTCCGTGGGGTTGGTGGTTCTTGCCAGTTCATCAATCAAGATCAAGGCGTTTTTACCTGCTTTCACGTCTTGAACGATGGCATTTACCCGTAGCATTTCCGAGGCATACGAGGACAGACCGCTTAATTCGGACTGCTCGTCCCCGATGCAAAGGAGAACTTCGTCAACCAAGGCAATCTCGGCTTGTTCTGCCGGAACGTAAAAACCGAATTGGAATAGAGTTTGTGCCAGTGCTACGGTTTTCAGGATAACGCTTTTCCCGGCCATATTGGCTCCGGTAATTAAACAGGCTCCTTGCTCGATGTCAATGTCAATTGCCTGGAATTTCTTGCCTTCCTGCCAAAGAACCTCTTTTACTTGTGGGTTGAATATTTTTATATAGCGAGTTGTGCCAGAGGAAATTTCCGGTTTGCACAACTGCATATCAATGGTCTGTTGGGCTTTTGCCAACAAGATATCTAAAGTTGCCGTGTTTGTCAGGGCTTCATTAATTTCTTTTTTATAGGGATGAATCTGTTCGGATAACTTTTCCCGGATTTGGTCTTCTAATTCCGTGTGTTCGAATTGAAGTTGATCCAGTACTCGTTCTTCTGTTTTTTCATCCATTTTGAGCGTCTTCATTTTTGCCCGCAGGGCTGCCAGTTCCGGGGAATAGGCATCGTACACGTAAAAATGAGGAATACGCATCTTTTCGGGATCTAGAATGTTTACTACCGGTTCCAAGTCCGGGAGTGAAACAACCGTGATATTTGCTGATAGGAGCAATTCCCGCATCTCCACGACCAGCAAAGAAAAAGCTTTTAATTCAAATAGTTCAATGTCATCCAGTATCTGTGATTCCGTCACCCGGTTCGCTGTTCCCCGGACATCCTTCACTTGCATCAGTTTGACTTTGATCTTGGTAATGGTGTCTGTTAGTTCGGAGGTTTGTAGAATGTTGCGCATGACCTCGGTTTTGTCCAATTCCTGGGCAATTGCTTCCGGGGTACGCAAATAAGGTAATGTGTTCAAGATCCGTTTCGCCAGACCGGATTGAATTTCCAGTTTGTCGATCATGAATCTGAATCCGTTAATTTCTTCTATGGCACTTCTTAAAAACACCTTGTTAATTTTAGATTTAATGATTTACGATTTTAGATTTCAGCCGCACGGGCCGTCGCTTCTAAATTCATTTTCAATTTTCAACTTTCAATTCTTTTGACGTCATAAACAGGAATACCCAAACTCTCTTGCATGGCAACTCTCAGTTCGTCGGAATCCAGACAATAGCCTTCCGGAGATTGGGGATTGATGCAAACGGCCAGTAGTTTACTTTTTTGCAATACCTTCATGATACCGCCTTTTTTAAGGAAGGCGTAGTATGTTTCCATGGAGGCAAACATTTTAGTAAAATCACGGATGATCAATGTGATCTCCTTGATTTGTTTCTGCTGCCGTAGGAATTGCAATAATTTGTCACTGATGGCACCTGCCACGTATAACGTGTTCCCGTACTTGAAAACTTCGTCTTTGTTATTTTCAAGCATAAACACGGAAGGTATGTTCAGATCGTGAACTTTCCCGTTTTCGTCAATGGACCACATTCCTTGCTCGATGTCAATCAGTTGCCGGATGATTTCCGGCTCTGCTTTCTCCAAGCAAATGAGGTCATACACGTATTTTGTTTTTCTAACCAGTTGAGGAATATTACAGGATACCGCGGCTCCCGTGGCTAACACCATGGCTTCCGTCACAGCCGGAGAGCTGAGACTGAGGCGGGAGAGAGCCCCGTCGACGATGGTGGTATCCACGTCAAAACGTTTCATCCCTTGGATGAGGGCTTTCAATGATCCCGTGTCGGCAGGCCCTGATAACAAGGCTTTTCCCGAACTGACAGCTCTGGCGGTTACCAGACGTCCTAACGAGGTTTGTTGTGTGCTGACATCCATGATCTCTGCCACCAGACGTTTAGATCGGTAATGCATCTCCGACGTGATGAATATCATGTCTTCAAAGATTTCAATTTCCGGCTTGGGCGTTTGGCAAACCTGATCCCTGTTTTCCCCGTCGATGCCTATTGAGGTAAGGGCGAAACGCTTTCCCGTATTCTTCACTTTCCGAAGAATATAGTTCAGACATTCCGTTTTTCCGGCATTTTTTGCCAGACCCACGATTGCTATACTATTGTATTTTAGAATCTCCTCGATAAACATCGGTTATTGATAATTTATTGATTAAGTGATTCTGTGATTTCCAGAGAAGAGACTAAATCACTTAATCGGAAATCACGGAATCACTTAATTATTTTATTCGTGATGATTTCTCTCGTTACGAGCCAAATGTTTCGGTTCGATGGAGAGCATATCGCCATTTAACAGAGCGGCAACACCTTCTTTGCGAGCTCGCTCACATTCCGGGCAGTGGCACTCTTCCTTGTAATCTGTCGGTTCCGTGTAGGTCGTGATAACACCTTCGTAGTTTCTCAATACAACCCGGTTCGGAGATTGAGAGATCACGTAGTTCGGCATTACCGGGGTCTTACCACCACCACCGGGTGCGTCAACCACGAACGTGGGAACAGCATATCCGGAAGTGTGTCCGCGTAAGTTCTCGATGATCTCGATACCTTTGGAAACCGGAGTACGGAAGTGTTCGATACCCATGGAAAGGTCACATTGATAGATGTAGTACGGACGAACACGCATTTTTACCAATCCGTGCATCAATTTCTTCATCACGTAGGTACAATCGTTGATTCCTCTCAGTAACACGGTCTGGTTTCCTAACGGAATACCTGCATCAGCTAGGCGAGCGCAAGCGGCAGCTGATTCTTCCGTGATTTCGCTCGGGTGATTGAAGTGGGTATTTAACCAGATCGGGTGATATTTTTTCAGCATATTCACTAACTCCGGGGTAATTCTTTGCGGGCATACTACCGGGGTTCGGCTACCGATACGGATGATTTCTACGTGAGGAATAGCTCTCAAGCGGCTGATGATGTATTCCAAGCGATCGTCGCTTACCAACAATGCGTCACCACCGGACAACAGCACGTCTCTTACTTGCGGAGTCTTAGCGATGTACTCGATACATCTGTCAATACGTTCGGTCGGGGAGGCACTGTCTTTTTGTCCTGCAAAACGTCTGCGGGTACAGTGACGGCAGTACATGGAACATTGGTCCGTGATCAGGAACAACACTCGGTCCGGATAACGGTGAGTTAATCCCGGTACGGGAGAATCGCTGTCTTCGTGTAACGGGTCTTCCAAGTCTGCGCTGGCTTTGTGTAACTCCAATGCAGAAGGAACGGCTTGTTTGCGTATTGGGCAATGCGGGTCGTTCTTGTCGATTAAACTTAAATAATACGGGGTGATCGCCATTCTCAGCATTTGTAATGCTTTACGAATACCCTCTTCTTCGCTGGGATCCAGATCAAGATATTTTTTTAATTGATCCACAGTCTCGATTCTGTTTTTCACTTGCCATTTCCAGTCGTTCCATTGTTCATCTGTTACTTCCGGAAAAAATTCTTTTCGTCTGCTTTCAGCCATCTCAGTTTATTTATTTTAGATTTATCTTTTAATTTTTATCTTTTATCTATAAAATCGCATCGCGATTTTATTTCACGTATAGTCTATTAAATAGTTCCCGAATCTCCTCAGACTCCCGAATGATACTCAATGTCAGTTCGGCGTGTCCTTTGGCGTATCCGTTCCCCACGATTAAATTTATATCTTTTCCTACTCCTTCGGCTCCCAATGCCGCTTTCGTAAAGCTGGTCGCCATGGAGAAGAAATAAACGCATCCTTGTCCTTTTGTGACGAGAATCGAGGTCATTTCTGTCGAGGGAACATTTACATTGTTAATTGTTACCTCGCAACCTCTTTCCCCTGCAATGGCAGTCACTTTTTTATACACGTCCATCACTTTTGTCGCATCGGCAACAATAACGTGAGTGGCGAGATTCATCTCTTTAATTCTTCGGGCGTTCTCTTCCGAGTATTCCACCACGATGACCTTTCCGTAAGGTCCAACGTTTTTCATGGCCTGGTAGCAACAAAGTACTCCAGACTTTCCACCCCCTCCGATGATACATACAGTATCTCCTTCTTTTACCAGACGAGCCACTTGAGCCGGGGCCCCAGCCACGTCCAACACAGCTAATGCCAGTTTTTCCGGAATATCATTCGGTAGCACGGCATATAAGCCACTTTCAAACAGGATCGCTTGTGCGTCCACGTCAACCTGATCTGATGCCGGGTCAAGATGCTTGATCTTGTTTATTTTTAATGGGGTCAGGGATAAGGAAACCAGTGTGGCAATTTTATCTCCGACCTTCAGTGATTTGTCCGGGAAATTAGGCCCGATCTCTTTCACTGTTCCAATGAGCATACCACCCGATCCGGTAACAGGATTTTGCATTTTACCTCTCTCTGCCACGATAGAAAGAATCATCTCTTTCATTTTGTCCGCATCCCCGTTACAAGCGCTTTTAATCTGCGTGTAACTGGCCGAATCAATGTTTAATGTTTGCACATCTATCAGCAATTCGTTGTCATAAATGCTCATCGTGTTATCCAGCTTTAATGCCGGTTGCGGAAGTGTACCTTCCGGAGTAATTACCCTGTGTGTTCCGTATCTACAACCCTTGTCCATCAAATGATTTTCGATTTAATGATTTGTGATTTTAGATTATGATTTACGATTGAAAATCTCCAATCGTAAATCATAAATCTTAAATTATTAAGCGTAAAGTTCAGTAAAGATCTTTCTCAAAGCTTCGCTTTCTCTCAGTTCTTGAAGAGTGATCTCTGCGTGTCCTTTCGTGTAACCGTTACCAACGATCATGGTCACGTCGCTACCAACACCTTCTGCTCCAAGAGCTGCTTTCGTGAAGCTGGTTGCCATAGAGAAGAAGTAAACAACTCCCGTGTTCTTCGTACAAAGGATAGAAGTCATTTCCGTATCGGTGATGTTCACGTTATTGATCGTAACGTCGCACATTTCGCCATTGGTCAATTCCTCGATTTTCTCCATTACCGGAACGGGTTGAGTTGCGTCGGCAGAGAATACATAGTCGCAGAAACCAAGTTTCTGTAAACGTTCGGTACTCTTTTGGCTGTGGCACAAACCGATTACTTTACCAGTAACGCCTGCACGTTTTTTAGCCTCGTAACAGCACAACATTCCTGATTTACCACCAGCACCAATGATTAACACGGTGTCGCCCGGTTTAACCAATTTAGCGGTTTGAGCGGGAGCTCCGGCTACGTCCAATGCAGACAAGGCCAAGTTTTCAGGAAGATCAGCCGGGATCTTGGCGTAGATACCACTCTCGAAAAGGATAGCTTTACCGTCGATGTCTACTTGGTCGATGTCCGGGCGAATATCTTTGATCTTGTCAATGCGAAGCGGGGTTAAAGAAAGAGAAACCAAAGTGGCAATCTTATCACCTTCTTTCAAATCGATTTTACCTTTCAATGCATCACCGATTTTTTCAACCGTACCTAACAACATACCGCCTGATCCGGTTACCGGGTTACGATGTTTTCCTTGTTTTGCAACAATGTCCATCATGATTTCAGCGATCTTTGCTTTATCACCACCAGCTTGTTGCTCGATCTGAGTGAAACTAGCTGAGTCGATATTTAAAGTCTGAACGTCGATCAAGATTTCGTTGTCGTAAATCTCGTCCATGTTGTTGTCAATCTTGTTGGCGGGTTGTGGTAATACTCCCTTTGGTTCGATTACACGGTGGGTTCCGTATTTATTTCCTTTCTTTTGCATAGTATAATTAAATTTGAAAATTTATAAATCGATTATTTTAAAGGTTTTAATCCTAAAATTTCTCTTGCTTCTGCGGAGGTGGCGATTGGACGACCTAATTCTTTGGCGATACGAACCACTTTGGCAACTAATTCACCATTAGATTTAGCCAACACGCCTCTTTCCAGATAAAGATTGTCTTCAAAACCAACTCTCACGTTACCACCCATCGCGATAGCGGGAGCTGCAAGCGTGAAAGCATGACGACCGATCCCGGTTGCTGTCCACGTAGAACCTGCGGGAATTGCGTTTACAAGCCAGCAAAGATTCGGTACCGTGGCAGGAGTACATCCGGGAACACCGAGAACGAAGTTGAATTGCATCGGGGCTCCGGGAACCTGACCTTTTTTAGCCATGGTTAATACGGTGTCAAGATGTCCCATTTCGAAACATTCGTATTCCGGTTTGATATTGTTTTCGATCATTCTCTTTCCGAAGTCTCTCATCATCGGCATGGTATTCTCGAACACCTCGTCTCCGAAGTTACAGGTACCACAATCCAGCGTGGCCATTTCGGGGAATAGTTCTGTCGGCTGAAGACGTTCTTCTGCGGTCATTCCCACGGCTCCTCCGGTAGAGGGGATCAAGATCACGTCCGGGCATACCTTATAAATAGCGTCGATACACTCTTTGAAGCGTGCTTTGCTTTGAGTCGGGGTACCGTCATCTTCACGAACGTGAAGGTGGACAATAGCTGCACCTGCGTCTACAGCGGATTTCGCTTCTCTCACGATCTCTTCTACTGTATAAGGAACGGCGGGGTTTTGTTCTTTGGTAACTTCTGCCCCGCAAATGGCTGCTGTGATAATTAATTTCTCCATAATAATAATTTAGATTATTTCTTTCTCTGGTCTTCTTTTTTCACCACGCAGGTTCCGCTTGCACGGCAAACTACGATCGGTTCTTCCAGTATATCTGCTGCCGAAGCCGAAATGTCAGGTCTGGATGCGATTACTTTCTTTGCCTCGAAAACCATTTTCCGAGAAGTGTTTCCTACTTTCACGATCTCTCCGGTAGCCTCGATATAATCTCCGGCATAAACAGGTGCCAAAAACTCCACGTTGTCATAAGCCACGAACAACCCTTCGTCACCGTCATGCATGATTAATAATTCCGTGGCCACGTCTCCGAACAAATGTACCATATGAGCCCCGTCAACCAAATTACCACCGTAATGAGCGTCTTTTGCACTCATTCTTAATCTTATCATTGATTTTTCCATGCTTGTTGATTTTAAATTTTAGATTTTAGATTTTAAATTGAGAACCCATTTTCAATTTTCAATTATGAAGTCCACCATGATTGACGGAGTCTTCACGTTCTCTGCGGCGATTTCACCGACTTCAACCAGTTCGTTAATTTCGGCAATTACCAAATCAGCGGCAGAAGCCATTAACGGGTTGAAGTTTTGAGATGTTCCCCGGTAAACCAGATTTCCTGCTTTATCTCCAAGGCTGGCGCCAACCAACGCGATGTCGGCTCTCAACGGTTTTTCCAACAAGTAGTCTTTGCCATCCACGTTGACGATCTGTTTTCCTTCGGCCACGATGGTACCCATTCCGGTTTGAGTCAGGATTCCTCCCAGCCCGCAACCGCCGGCACGTACACGCTCTGCCAATGAACCTTGCGGGCAGAATTCGATTTCAAGTTCTCCGCTATTCATTTGTTCGCTCGTGTGCGGGTTCGTCCCGATATGTGACACGAAAAGTTTCTTTACTTGTTTGTTGGCAATCAATTGACCCACTCCTTTGTCCGGGTAAGCCGTGTCATTACAGATCAACGTCAGGTTCTTAACGCCTGATTTCGCTAACGCATCAACGATTTTGTTAGGGGTCCCGTTTGCGAGGAATCCGCCTACCATGATGGTCATACCATCTTTTACTTTTGATACAGCCTCTTCGATAGAAATAAATTTACTCATAGGAAGCATTTTTATATTGTTTCAGTTAAATATTTAACACATTCGCATTGATTTGTCAAATTTATATCATTTGGGGCAATAAATGAAATATTTTCAACACAAAAACGGAAATAATTCTTTATTGAGAATCATTTTACGTAGTCGAAAATAAATATCTGTCACCGCCTCTGAATTTGCGGTATTAAATTATGAAATTTTAAGATAAAAACCAACGGCTTGGTCAAAAAAGATATGATTATTTCTCTGAGAATCAATTTTAAAGAGAGCGTGAAGGGACTAATTGGGTTTATTGTTCCATTGTTGTCTGTATTCGTTTGGAGAGCAACCTACGAATTTTTTAAACAGGCAGAGAAATGTTTGGGTATTGGGAAAGCCTAATGCGAGAGCAATTTCTGAAATTGTTTTATTCGAGCTTGTTACGAGGTATTTCGCCATGTCTATTTTTTTCAGACGCACGTATTCCCGGAGTGTTTTTCCGGTTTCTACCCGTACGAGATCATTGAGATAGGCAAGAGATTGGGGGATCCTTTCATGAACGTACTCGATCGAGCGTAATTCCGTTTTTGTCCCGTGTTCCGCTTGGAGATATTGTTCCAAAAGTTGATTGAAATACGCCAAAATATCATTATTTATATTGCATCGGGTGATGAATTGACGTTCGTAAAATCGCAGGCAGTAATCTAGGAGTAATTCGAGATGTACGGCTAGTAACCGGAGGCTGAACCGGTCAATGTCTCTTTGTAATTCTTTCTGAAAATTACTTATGCATCCCAGGATAATTTGTTTTTCCCGTTCGGATAAATGAAGGGATTCGTTTTCTTGGTAGGAGAAGAACGAGTATTCGGATTTCTTACAGACCAATGATGTTTCGTTGAAAACTTTGGGGTGGAACGCGATGCCTAAAATGCTGGTCTGTTCCGGAGCGTCGTGCTGGGTGATGTCAATAGTTTGTTCGGGAGCTTTGAATACTAACGTGCAGGATTGAAAATCATGACACCTGCGACCGTATCTGAAATCACCACATTGTACTTGTTTGAAGAATAGAGCGTAGAAATCGCCGGAAATAGAGAGTTGACCGAGGCGTGTGGCTTCGGCTAGGTCAATAACACTTAGGAGCGGGTGTAATGTCTTTTGTCCGATTAGTGTGTTTAGCTGACTGATAGATTCTATTTTCTGCGCGTGGTTGGCCATAATGATATGGTTCGTAAAGTCGGTAAAACTTAGCTTGTCGCTAGATAAACTCCTCCGGCCTTCGGCCACCTCCTCTATAAACGGAGGAGGAGCTGGTAACTCTTCCCGAAGATGGTGAGTATTCCAACTCTCTCTCTGTTTATAGAGGGAGTTTAAAATGATTTTTTATTTTATAATATCAATTTCTTTCAGCCATTTTTCTACTTGCGGGCGGGCTGAACTTGCTGATCCGCCACTGGTGATGAATCCTTTTTTATTCGTGGCCTTGCTTGTGTTTTTCACGAAATCCTTAAAACAGTTTTGTTCACCACCTCCACCGTGTGTGCAGAACGGGATCACGATTTTACCTTCTAGCTTGTAGCTCTCTAGGAATGTCAAGATCGGCATGGGCATTGTTCCCCACCAGTTTGGGAAGCCGATAAAGATAATATCATACTCTTCCATGTTCCTCACCTTCTCTTTTAATTCGGGGCGGGCGTTGTCATTTCTTTCTTTTTTGGCTACTTCCGTGCAAGCGTGATAATCTGCCGGGTACGGTTTTGCTGTCTGTATTTCGAATAAATCTCCGCCTGTCAGCTCTTTGATATGATTCGCTATCGCTTTGGTGTTTCCGCTACGTGAAAAATAAGCGACCAGTACTTTCTTCCCGTTAGAAGTTTTTTGTGCTTCTACATTCATGCTAAATGTTGCCATAACTGTTGCAATTATTAAAAAATACATTGTTTTCATCATGATATATTATAAAATTGTCCATTTATTTTGTGATACAAATATATAGGGTATGGCGGGGATTGTGTGTAGATAAATTACAGATATGTGTACCATTTTTACTGATTTTGAATATCCGGTGAAAAAACTTAAGCGAGAATTATTATTTTTGTTTCAAACAAAAGCCTTGAATGTTATGGGTGAAATATTGAAAATGAATACGATTCATGATTATCATGAATTTTTAGGAGTAAAGACTTTGCATCCTTTGGTGAGCGTGATTGACCTGTCGGAAGTGCCTCCGGTTCGTTTAGCTCGTAAGAATTTTGGTTTTTACACGGTCTTTCTGAAAGATGTCAAGTGCGGGGATCTTCGTTATGGACGCAAGATGTACGATTACCAGGAAGGTACTTTAGTTTTTATCGCACCCGGTCAAATCGTAGGGGATGATGATAATGGAACTAGGGTACAGGTGAAAGGATGGGCGTTGCTTTTCCATCCCGATTTATTATTGGGGACGTCTTTGGGGCGCAAGATGAAGGACTATTCTTTTTTTTCTTACGAGGCGAACGAGGCTCTTCATATGTCTGACCGGGAACGAGAGATCGTGATTAATTGTTTTCAAGAGATCCGGGAGGAGTTGGAACACGCTATCGATAAACATAGTCGATCCATCATTACCGCTAATATTGAAGTATTTTTGAATCATTGTGTCCGCTTTTACGATCGGCAATTTATCACTCGTAAGGATGTGAATAAGGATATTCTTACCCGGTTTGAAGATTTGTTGAACGGTTATTTCGAGTCGGATGCCCCGGTTTCTTATGGTTTACCTTCTGTTGCTTTTTGTGCGGATAAACTTAATCTTTCCGCGAATTATTTCGGGGATCTGATAAAGAAGGAAACGGGAAAATCGGCTCAGGAGTATATCCAATTCACCATTATCGAGAAAGTTAAGGAACGTTTTGCCGATTCGTCCAAGTCCGTGAGTGAAATTGCCTATGAGATGGGATTCAAATATCCTCATCATTTGAGCCGCTTGTTTAAGAAAATGGAGGGGTGTTCTCCTAATGAGTACAGGGTGGCATTGAATTACTAGATGGTGAAGAAACGATTTGCGCTATCTTTGTCATAATAGATATATTGGGGTAAAAGGTAAAGAGGTCGGAATAAATTGAGATTTATGCGGGAAGTCATGGTTCAATATCTGCAACATCGTTTGTTGAAGTGGTTTGACGAGAACCAGAGGATATTTCCGTGGCGGGAAGATCGGGCGACGAAGTACCAGCAAATTGTTTCTGAAATCCTGTTGCAGCGCACGAAAGCGGAGACGGTGGCAAAGTACTACGATACTTTTTTCTTTAAATTTCCCGATTGGAACGCTTTGGCTAATGCTTCGCTTGAAGAGTTGGAAGAGATTATGAAACCTTTGGGATTATATCGTCACCGGGCTCGACGGTTGTATAAGCTGGGGGAAGATATTCGCCGACGGGGTGGGAGGATTCCGGGAAACGAGAACGAGTTGAGGGATTCCGGTTTTATCGGGTTATACGTGACCAATGCTTTTGAATTGTTTATCTTGAGGAATCGCAAACCGCTTTTAGACGTGAATATGTCCCGGTTGCTGAAACGTTATTTTAAACCGGGAGATTTTATTGACGTGCGTCATGATAAGGAGATTCAGGAGTTGGCAAATGATATTATCGAGGTGCGTCGATGCAAGGAATTGAATTGGGCTATTCTGGATTATGCGGCATTGGTGTGTAAAAGCCGGAATCCGTTGTGCGGGGAGTGCGTTCTAAATAAGCATTGTAAGTATTATGGGTTATCCCAAGGTGATGTAACCGAAGAGCCGGAGTAGTAATCTCCTGCCATCTTTGTAACAAGTTTCTTTCGTTCTTGTTCGTATATTGGCGAAGGGCGATGAAAGGGCGATGAATGAGAGGTGAAAGGGTTATGGGAGATGATTGCTCTGGGAAAAGGCTGGCTTTGCCCTAGCTTTAGGTTATGTCGACTTGTCATTCTCCCAATAGTTTCCTGATAGTTCATTTAGACCAAGGAGTATTCAACAAGCATTCATCTTGCATTTATCTTCGATAAAATTAATTTTTGATACGGTTATATTTGCAAGTCGGGTGTGTCGTGTAGTATATTAGCTATCGGGTGGGGTACACTCTTGTTTGAAAAAAGGAATAGAGAGTGGCTAAAGAGTTTAAGGGAGAGATTAGATCAGTAATAAAACTAAAGAGACTTTTGATATGCCCAAAAGTCTCTTTAGTTTTTATTGTTGAAGTCATTGTTTGATCAGGTAGCTATCGTTGCGATTTCCTGTTGAGTTCTCGTACCAGTCTTTGTTTTGATTCCCGCCTGAAGTAGCCCAGTCTTTGAAATGAGGATAAGCCTCCAAAAAGTCTGCTTTTTCGTAAGTATGGGGAATGTCTGTCGGAACATTGATAGCCCATATTAGGTTGGAGTTGGAGGTGTAATAAATACTACTTTTCCCGATATAGGAATTCCCTTCTTTTGTTTGTTCGTAAACGGTTTGTCCGAATTCTTCTGTCGGAGCGTATCCTCTCGTGTGAATTTCTTGCCATTGGGCGGCTTTTTCCTTTATGGGTTTGGCTATGAAAAAGTCAAATGCATCAAGGGTAAGATCTGCTTGAGGTATTGAATTGCGGAATGTAATGTAAAAAGTAATATTTACCATATCGCCCTCTTGTATTCGTGCTTTTTTATCAGGATCTGTATTAAGGAATGCGAAACCTTTGGGAGCCTTCGTGTTGGTTCTAATGTTATTGAACCTGAATATAGGAGGATTTTTCTCACTATTGCCTGGGTTAAGTAATTCCATATCGGCATTTTCTAAAGCATTGTTCGATTCTTGTTTTTCGAACTCGTCTATTTCTCCTGCCTTTATCCCTTTTATGGCAAGGCATAAATCATAAGGTAGCGAGCCTCCAATGGCTTTGACTCGAATTCCGAGGATCATTTCCTTTACCATGTTTTTGTTATTGGGATAAAGCTGCATTTTATAGTTTACAACTAAGTCATTAAAGTCGTAATCCCCATAGGCAGGCCAAAGGTCTTCGAACATCAAAGTTCCCCAACCATTTTCCCGGGCGGGGTAAAATATAACAGCTTGATCATTTCCTCTGCTCAAGTTTGTTTTTGCCGAGTAAGCAAGAGCTGTTTCCACTTTTTCACTGTCAGAGGGAACTACATAAGTCACGGTATTATTGTTTATATCAAGAGCTTTGGCTGCTGATAATCCTGCTTCCGTTTCGTATTTGACGTAAAGCGTGTTAATGTAAGTTGGTATGTTCAATTTGACTTGGTCTACATCCTGTCCGACATAGAACGAGGCAAAAGGAGCCGTGTCTGCTCCCGTGGAAACGTACACTTTAGAAACGTGTTCCGAAGTGAAATTACAAGTCACGTTTTCGGACATTTTCCAATCGAAATCAGCAGGAACGACTAATTCCGTGAATCCTGTTGTTTCCTTTTCCTTGTGCTCAATATCTTTCTTGGCACAACTACTTATAATTGTGGATAAGAAAAATAGGGCCAAAATTAAAGCCTTTGTTTTCATGATTAGATTTTTTTGTTATTGCAACTAGACGCCGTTATTGTATTATATTGCTATAATGTTGGTGTAAAGGTATGGTCTATTTTTCGAAATTCAAACTATTTAGCAATTAATGTGTCAAATTTATGTTTTTTTATTTGATAGAGACGAATAATCTTGGTTTGAAACAAGTGCTTGCCGTGTTGCCGGAAGATTAAAAAATGTGGTGAGGGGAGAAATAAAAAAAACAGTTTGAGATTGCTCCCAAACTGTTTTGTATGATGTAGGTGTTATCTTCTTTATTTGATAACGCCCAATTTTTTACCAATCTTGATAAAGGCGGCCAATGCACGATCCAGTTGTTCACGCGTGTGAGCGGCAGACAATTGGATACGGATACGAGCTTGTCCTTTCGGTACAACCGGGTAATAGAATCCGGTAACGTAGATGTTTTCTTTCTGTAATTCGGCGGCGAATTGTTGAGAAAGAACTGCATCGTAAAGCATCAAGGCACAGATTGCTGATTCTGACGGTTTCAGATCGAATCCGGCCTCGGTTAATTTTGCACGGAAATAGTTGGCATTATCCATGACACGGTCTCTTAATTCAGTGCTCTTTGACAGCATGTCGAATACAGCGATAGACGCACCGCAGATTGCCGGAGACAAGGAGTTGGAGAACAAGTAAGGTCTTGAACGTTGACGCAACATATCGATCACTTCTTTTTTACCAGTCGTGTAACCACCCATGGCTCCACCAAGAGCTTTACCTAGAGTACCAGTGAAAATGTCCACACGATCCATGCAGTGGTGATGTTCGGCAGAACCACGACCGGTTTTACCGATAAATCCGGCAGCATGGCTATCGTCAACCATTACCAATGCGTTGTATTTTTCAGCTAGGTCACAGATTTCGTTCATCTTGGCGATATCCCCGTCCATGGAGAATACTCCATCGGTAACGATGATCCGGTAACGTTGAGCTTGAGAAATCTTCAATTGTTCTTCGAGGTCAGCCATGTTGGCGTGTTTGTATCTGTAGCGTACGGCTTTACAAAGACGAACACCGTCAATGATAGAAGCGTGATTCAGTTCATCAGAGATGATGGCATCTTCCTGACCGAATAACGGTTCGAATACACCACCGTTAGCATCGAAACAAGCGGCGTAAAGAATGGTATCTTCCGTTCCGAAGAATTGAGAGATTTTAGCTTCCAGTTCTTTATGAATATCTTGGGTTCCACAGATGAAACGCACTGAAGACATTCCGTATCCACGGCTGTCCAATGCTTTCTTTGCTCCTTCGATTACCGTCGGGTTAGAAGAAAGTCCTAAGTAGTTGTTTGCACAAAAGTTTAATACAGTTTCTCCCGTGGCAAGTTTGATTTCAGCATCTTGCGGGGTAACGATAATTCTTTCGCTCTTGTATAAGCCGGCGTCTTTTATGGACTGCAATTCAGTCTTTAAAAAGTCTTGAAATTTTCCGTACATATAACTAATTTTTTTGTTTGTTTTAATGGCCTCAAAAGTAATGATTTTTTGATTATGGCGTACTCGAAAATGAATATATCGTGTTTTATTTGGTAAATAAGTTTTGAAGTATTATTATTTGGGGATAAAAACTTAGAATTCTTTATAAATTGGGGCTATCTAAAAAGTCATTTTTCAAACTCCCTCCCCCCCTTCGGGGTACTCCCTCTATAAACAGAGGGAGAGCTGAAATACTCCCTGTCTTCGGGAAGAGTCACCAGCTCCTCCTCTGTTTATAGAGGAGGTGGCACGAAGTGACGGAGGAGTTTCTGAAATAAATGACTTTTTGATAGCCCCTCGTCGATCAATTTCTAATGGCAGCGATTTCTTTCACGGCTTCGATAGCAGTATTCACGTCTTCTTCCGTCGTGAAAGCGCCGATGCTCATACGGACGGTTCCATGAATATCGAATGTGCCGATGACCTCGTGTACTTTCGGAGCGCATTGTAGTCCCGTACGTACGGCGATGTTGTAATCCACGTCAAGCATGGTTCCCACGTCTCCGGAATCGAATCCGTTGATGTTGAAACTTAATACCGGATTCTGGTTTTCTATGCTGCTGGCGCAATAGGTAGTTACACCCTCGATGTCTTGTAAGGCTTTACGAAGTTTATCCCAGAGTTGGATTTCCCGGTGATGGATGTTCATGATCCCTTGTTCCTGAATCCATTTAACCCCGGCGTTTAACCCGGCAACACCTAACAAGTTGAGGGTCCCGTATTCCAAGCGGTAAGGATATTCATCCAGATGTACGGGATAAGCGGAGCGAACTCCAGTCCCCCCGGCACGGGTATGTTTGATTTCGATACCTTCGCGTACATACGAACCACCGATTCCCGTCGGTCCCATGAGGCATTTGTGACCAGTGAAACAATACACGTCGATTCCGGATGCTTGCATATCCAAGTCTACGGCTCCGGCACCCTGACTACCATCAACCACGAAGATCACGCCTTTCTCTTTACAGATTTTCCCGATTTCGGTCAGTGGCTGAATCGTTCCCAGCACGTTGGAACAATGGGTTACGACAACAAATTTCGTGTTCGGACGGATGGCATTCTTTATGTCGTCGGGGTGTACATAGCCATGTTCGTCAAAAGGCACGTAAGTTAAATCTATGGTTCCGTTTTGGTGGTGCATGTTAAGCGGGCGCAACACGGAATTGTGTTCCAACATGGTAGATACCACATGAATCCCTTTCTCTACCAATCCGTTGATGATCAGGTTCAAGGAGTCCGTGGCATTATAGCTGAACGTTAATCTGTTGTGATCATTCCCGCCGTTGAATAGCTTGGTTAACATTTTACGGGTTGAGTTCACGACTTCCTCTGTCTCGACGGCAGCATCAAATCCTGAACGTCCGGGATTTACACCATGTTTGCGATAAAAGTCGTTCATGAAATCATAAACTACATCCGGCTTCGGAAAGCTGGTTGCTGAATTGTCTAGGTAGATTAATTTGCTCATAAGATTTATAAATTTTAGGTTTTAAGTTTATAAAGTTTGTAAGGTTCGTAAAGTTTATAAGGTTGAATTCACGGGAGATTTTTGGACAAAATTTATCGACAGCTCTGCTGTCATGAACAAAGCCCCGCAAGGGTCCATAGACTTTATGGACCTTATGAACTTTATGGACTTTATAAACTTTTTCATTATTAATTTTCAATTACCAGGGCATCAGCGACCAATTCCGCCACTGTCTTTATGGTGATACCCAGTTTGTACGTGTGATTAATTTGAGTTAGCTGGTCCACGCAATTGTGGCACGGGGTCACGACGATCTCGGCTTTCGTTGCGGTGATTTGGTCGGCTTTGATTTTGCCGATTTTGAGACGACGTTCGTTGTACTCGCTCATTGCGAGGGCTCCGCCACCGCCACCGCAACAGAAGTTGTCCGTGCCGTAGGGTGTCATTTCCACTACGTTTGCTGCTGCGGCATTGACCACGAAACGGATTTCATTGAGAAGTCCCCCGTTTCGAACCAAGTTACATGGGTCATGTATGGTAACAACCTTGCTATTCAGCGTTTTGTCGAGTTTTATTCTTCCGCTCCGGATATATTCCCCGATGAGTTCAACCACCGTGAGTGTGTCAAAATCATACTGTGTTTTGAGATAATTGGGGCCTTCCCAGCGCATGGCTCTCGAACCGTGGCCACATTCACCGAGTACGAGGCGTTTGCCGTGCAGGCGGTGAATCTCATCGTAAAGATTCCGGGCGATTTGAGTCGCCTCTTCATTATTACCGTTGAAATACCCGTAGTTGGTCACGTCGTAGTATTTAGACGAGAGGGTCCACTCTTCTCCCGCGGCATAGAATACTTTTGCCATGGCAGAGATGGAAAGCGGGAAGAATTTCGGCTCCCGGGGGTTCAAGGTGTAAAAAACGTTCTTGTCTGGTTGATCAAGAAAGATTCCGGCTTTCTCGTCTTCCAGTTCGTCTTGGAGTTCCTCTTCCATCCATTGGATCGTGTCAACAAACTCTTCCGTGGGAATACCCATGTTGTTTCCGGTGTTGACTGCCGCGTCGACAGTTGCTTGGAGGGTTTTAGGAACGAGGCCCATGACGGCAAGCATTTCACGTCCTTTTTTCACAAGGAAGGGAATGTCGACCCCGATCGAGCAATGTTTCACGCAGCGTCCGCACATGGTGCAGGCTCCGAACAGGGAGTCGACCATCTCGTCGCATGTCTCTTGGTTTAACTCCCGGGCATGGAATAACGATGGGAACATGGCTCCCTGCCAGGTCTTGTAGCGTCGGTAAATGGAACTGACGAGGTCTACCTTTCGTGCCGGGATGTATTTCCCCTCTTTCATCGTGAGGTAGTACATGCAACTCGATGCACACAAACCACAACGTACACAAGCGTTTAGATGGGTTTCCAGCTTGCTGTCATTCGTGTTTGAAATGATGGCGAGGGCTTTGGCTTTTTGTTCGTTCGTGATATTATTTGTCATATTGAATCGCTTTTTTAGGAGGCCATGTTCCACGCCAGCCGTAGAAAAAGCCCAAATGATACCTGGCAAAGAAAAAGTAAAGCACGTGTTTGATTTTGCCCAAGGGCATCCACACGAAAAGAAGTGCCATTATAATATAATACGCTGCCCCGAATTGTAAGGTCAGCAGAGAATAAGTCGTCAGGAAGAGCATGATGGTGCAGAGAAGATTAGAAATGTAATCATCCGCGCACGATAAGTCTCTCAACTCTTTTTTGGCTAGTCGCTTAATGAATAAAGCCAACCCGCAAACGGCAGCAATAAAGATGATTGCAGCCAAGATCATGACGATGAGGTTTGTTGCGTTTTCAATAGGAATTTGAAAGTTGAAAATAACCGCAAGCGTGAAAAGAAGGTACACGGCTATTGCCAGGAAGTTTCCTATATGAAAAAATATACCTGCCGTGTAAGTGGGCAGGTGTAAGTATGCTGATTCTTTTTGCATAGGTGACATAGCTCCAATACAAGAGTAACAGACTGCTTGGGCAATATTCCCTGACTTTTGCGAAAGGTCCTTGGGAGAACCGTGTTTTAAAAGTCGTACAAAATATCCCCCCAGTAGTACTACACAAAAAAGAAGTGCAGCTAACGAGGTCCAAATATACCAAGACATGGTCGTGGGTATTAGACGCACCCGTCGGGTTTCGGTAACCCGGCCACCCGACACGCTCCTCGGGCTGGTCCTAATGGGAACAATTCATAAATGTCTTTCAATTTTAATCCGGTCTCTTTGCAGATGGTACGAACCATCGGGGCATTTCCCTTTTCTTCAAAATTATCACGAATGATTTTGATAATAGCCCAATGTTTGTCATTTAATTCTGTGATTCCATCTGCCTCGGCAAAGAGTTTTGCCACGTCTTCATTCCAGATTGAAGGATCGGTGAGGAAACCGTCTCCGTCCACTTCGAACGTCTTTCCTTGAATTTCTAGTGTTGCCATAATGTTTATTGGTTTTAGATTGATTTGCAATATAATAAATATTTGAAAAAACAACAATGATTTTTGTTGTGGATTGAAGAAATATATGCGATAGGGGGCTTTCCCGCGTGGGAGTAAGGGGTTGGAGGAATGATTCGGGAATTATATTTGAATATTGGATGTATTTTAGGTGTAAATATTGCAAAATAGTTGTATTTATGCGTGTTTTGTGATAAAAATATTATCTTTACATTTGAAAATATGCGTAGGGTCCCGGAAAAATATATTGGCGTATGAAAGTCTTTTTATTATTTATATTATTCTTTTTGAGCGGGGTGTTGGGATATGTTCAACATGCTGAAGGGGAGACTGGTACACCTCCCGAGATCAGGCAGGTTTTGTTTGTCAGCTCGTATCATTCGGAGCAAATCTGGGGACGCAAGGTGTTGAATGGGGTGAGAAAACAGCTTGACCGAGCGGGGTTTAATGTGGATTTGAGGGTGATTTATCTGGATTCCAAACGACTGACAAATACGGAGGTGAGGAATTCCTTGTTGGAAACACAGTTGCGGGAGGTTAAGGGAAAGTTAGATTTGATTATTGTTTCGGATGAAGAGGCCAATAACGCCCTTTTCTCCCTGGATATACCTTTGGTAAAGGAAACGCCTATCGTGTTTTGTGGAGTTATGCGATATTCGAAGAAACTTGGCTTTGATCAGGTGACGGGAGTTATTTGTGATGTTGATTATGAAAAAGTGTTTCTGTTGGGGCGGAAATTATTCCCGGAGGCTCGAAAAGTTTACGTGTTTTCGGATCAATCGGGAGCGGGGCAGGCACATGAGGTTTTGGCTCGGCGGCAATTAGCCAAATATAAGGATCGTTTCCCGGTTGTTTTTGCAGGCGACACGATCTCGGGCGTGAATAGTTTTTTAAAGGAGTTGCAAGAGGTTTATCCGCTTTCTTTTGTTATCTTGACCACTTGGCAACAAGGTAAACAGGGAGTGTATCTCGATCCGGATATTTATTATTCCATGTATGCTCATGAATGTCCGGTTCCGATTTTAACGGTGATGGATAACGGTTTGGGAAAGGGAATTTTTGGGGGAATTGTGACGTTTGCCGATCAGATGGGGTCAAAAGCCGGAAAAATCGGGGTGAGAATTTTGAATGGCGAGCAGGCGAAAGTCATACCGATAGATACGGTTCATCCTATTCCGGTTTTTGATGAAAATCAATTGAAACGTTGGCGGGTAGAACGTAAGAACCTTCCGGCTAAAAGTTTGATCGTTAATGAACGGGATGCTTTTTGGCGGACTTACGGAAATTATATTCTGATTGCGGGAATTGCCTTTATATTATTATTGTTACTTGTCCTGTTTCTGGTGTTATCTCATTTGAGATACCGGAAAATGCTGCATCGAAGTATCTTTTTAGAGAAAGCGGCACAGCAGATGGCCGAGATGTTGAAGAAAAAGACAGAAATATTGTCTAATACATTGTCGTCAATGAGTGAAGGTATTTTGGTGGTGGATAAGAAATTGCGGGTGATCGAGTTAAACCATGCCTCGGTGGTCGGTTTGGGATGTGAAGGAGATGTGATTGGTAAACCCTTGAAGGAGGTTTGCGAGATCAACCGGAATCGGGTTGGGGAAGGAATTGAAGATTTCGTGCAGAAGGTGATGAGGGAGAGAAAGCGTCGGGACTTGGCGTTGAACACGGTCTTAATCTCGTGCGGGGCTCCCGTGCAGCAAGTGACAGGGAGTGTTTCTCCCTTGTTGAATGAAAGCGGGGAGGTGAACGGTGCAGTCATTATGTTGCGTGATGTTACTCGAGAGTGGCAGCAACAAACCTTCTTACGTATTTCGATAAATGCCTTGCGAGCTTACTCTTGGTGTTATGACGTGGATAATAATATCATGACGGTCGGGGAGGGTTTCCCGAAGGATGAGACTTTAAATCGGGATTTGAGTACGATTGAGAAATATATGTCTCATATTCATCCGGATGACCGGAGGGAGTTATCGGTCTGTCTGGAAGGGATTGCCAAGGATGAACTGAAAGAGTTTGTTGTTGTTTTTCGAGTGGATTACTTGTGCCCCGGGGAGTATCGCTGGTTGGAGAATCGTGGAATTGTTGAAACCGTGGAAATGAGTAATGGGCGGAAGGCGAAATACGTGTATGGAATGGGGATAGATATTAATCGTTACAAGATCGTGGAGGAAGAAATGGCGATAGCAATGCGCAAGGCAGAGGAATCCGATCGGTTGAAATCCGCTTTTGTGGCGAATATTTCGCACGAGATCCGGACTCCTTTAAATAGTATTGTTGGTTTTGCCAATTTGATGGTGGAGGAAGGGTTACCCGAGGAGGAGAGAAAATTGAGCAGTGATATGATCACGAGTAATAGTCGGGCTTTGTTGGGGCTACTGGACGATGTGCTTGATTTGTCCCGTTTGGAGGCCGGGATGGATAAGGTATTTCTTAGTGTTTGTGATTTACATTTTTTGGTCCATTCTATGTTGGATGTCGGGCATTTAAATATGGCACAAGGTGTTGAATTGGTGAATGAAGGCCCCCGGGAAAAATTGTTGGTTATGACGGATGAGGTGAAGTTGACAAAGGTATTTATGAATTTAATCGGGAATGCCAAGAAATTTACCGTACGAGGACATATTGCCGTCGGGGCCGAGATTACCTCTGATGGTACATGGGTTGAGTGTCGGGTAGAGGATACGGGGATAGGTATTTCTCCTGAAAATCTGGAACATATTTTCGATCGGTTTTATAAGGTGAATGAGTTTAAACAAGGCACTGGGCTCGGGCTTTCCATCTGCGAGGCTATTATAGAACTTCTGGGAGGCCGGATCTGGGTGGAGTCAACTCTAGGCAAAGGAACGACGTTTTATTTTAGAATTCCTTACCGGAGGCCGGAAGAGGAGGATATATGATTAGCCCTGTGAGAATCGTGGTGGTAAGGTTGTGGTTTCGCTTTTATTTCGGCCTCATTGCCTGTCACTTTCGTATCAAAGACACTCGCTGAACGTCTTTGATACGTCTTTGATACGAGAATGATACGTCATTGATCCCTGTCTTCTACCTGAGTTCAACGGGTTTTGTTGGTGTTTTTATACTGAATTCTAGTGGACTTACTTTTAATGTTTACTTTTAAAGTGGTTAAATACAATGATTTATTATTGAAGATGAAGTGACCACTTTTTGAAGGAGAGGTGACCACTTTGGTGACCAGTTGATAGCAAATGAAGTGTAAATGATGGCAAATATGATATTTTAATACCTTGTTTGCCTGGATATGTTTATGATTTTGGATAAAGTAGCTAAGTTGTTTTAAAACAACTGTTTATTTAATAGAGGGTTTGAGTTTTTGTATGAAAATCGAAAGTTACGGGTATGAAAAAAGCCAGTATTTCTACTGGCTTTCAGCTTCTTAGCTCCTCAGGTAGGACTTGAACCTACGACCTACGGATTAACAGTCCGCCGCTCTAACCAACTGAGCTACTAAGGAATTTTCTCAAAAGCGATGCAAATATAGGGGTTTTGTTGAATCCTGCAAAATAAAAAAGGGGAAAAAACAAGTTGATTAGCTAAAAAAAATATAGTAGTAGACGGGAGTTTTGAGAATCAATGAATTGTATTTCGTGGCGTAAAAGGAGAATAGCGTATTTTGTTTTTGGAGAGATGTGAAAAGTGTTGAGTTTTTTAATATATTTGTAAAACATAGAAACGGAAGTGATGGTAGATATAGAATCAAATATACTTCAAAATTTGAACAAGGGTAAAGAAAGTGCGCTGAAAGAGGTTTACCGTTTGTTCTTTCATGCATTATGTGCGTTTGGAACCCGTTTCGTGAAAGATGATGCGGTGGTGGCTGATATAGTGCAGGAGGTATTTATAAAAGTGTGGGCTAGGAGGGCGGATTTTCAGGCTATTTATTCATTGCGTTCGTTCATGTATCTTTCTGTTCGCAATGCTTGTTTGAATTATAATCGGGATCGTGCGAGGGAGAGGAAAATTTCTTTTAATGATGCGGAGTCGGAAAAGTTTGCGGAGGAGCGGGAGGACGTTTTTATGATAGAGGAGGACGTGCATCGTCAGATTCGTAACGAAGTGGAGCGTCTGCCGGAGGCGATGCGGAAAGTTTTTAATTTGACATTACTGGATATGTCTATACCCGAAATTGCAGAGGCCTTGGACATTTCGGAAAATACGGTGCGCAATCAACGGGCACGGGCCAGGGAAATTTTACGGGCTAGGTTGAAAGACAAAATATTCTTTTTGTTCTTATTATGTGATATTTATTAATCACGATACTCTGAATTGTATTTTTATGGTGGGTTATGTAATTGGTTTCTTTGGCCTACCATAAGGATTTGTCGGTGTTGCAAAATAACAAAATGCTTTTTTTCTCGAAAAAAACTGCATCGGGACTAGTATGCTTTGACAATTTTCGTGTTATAACGATAAAAAGAAGTAGATTATGTCAGAAGAAAATTTAAAGATAGCGGATATTCTTTTTGCCTATATTAAAGGAACGATTTCCGAGTGCGAGCTGGAGGAGTTGACCAAATGGGTGGAGGCTGCGGAGGAGCATCGGGAATTGTTTCAGCAAATAGTGACTTCGGTATCTTATCAGGACAAGGAAGCCGTGTATCGCCGTTTTGACTCGTATTATGATTTTGACCGCTTGCGGGGAGCTATCCGGGGGAGAAAGCGGGGTATGTGGAAATATGTTGCTGCGGCTGCTGTTATTGCATTGCCTTTACTGGTCTCGCTTTTATTACAGATCAGGCAGGAGGGAATTTTCCCGGAAGAGCGTATGCGGGAAATTTCTTTACTACCGGGTAAATCAATGGCAACGTTAACCTTGTCGGACGGGAGTTCCAAGCTATTGAGCCCGGAAAATTTTGATTTGATGGATGGTTCGAAACGGATTGTAAATGATCCCGGCGGGCTGAGTTATCAAGTTGAAGATACGAGTGAGTGCATGGAGACGGCATATAACGAAATAACGGTTCCCCGGGGCGGAGAGTATAAGGTGACGTTGGATGACGGAACACGGATATGGGTGAACTCGGAAAGTTACATCCGTTTCCCGGTTGTATTTCATGGTGATGAGCGTCGGATTTGGGTTTCCGGGGAGGTTTTCTTGGAAGTTACGAAAGATTCCGAACGTCCGTTTGTTGTAAACACGGAAAAGTTGGATATCAAAGTTTTGGGAACGCAATTTAATGTCCGGGCTTATCCGGATGAGAAATGTATTCAGACGACTCTTGTGGAGGGATGCGTACGGGTGGATAACTCATTGGGGAAAGTGGCAGTGTTGGCTCCTTCCGAACAATTGTTGTATAATGCCCAGAATGGAAAACATGAGGTACGGGAGGTTGATACCGAATTGTATGTATCTTGGAAAGATGGGGTCTACGTGTTTGTTTCTCAACGATTGGAGGATATTATGTTGCTAATATCGAAATGGTATGATGTTGATGTATTTTACCAGAATTCCACCGTAAAAGATATTATATTTTCAGGACGCTTAAAACGTTACGAGAATGCGGAAACTTTGTTAAAAGTGTTCGAACGCTTGGGGGGAGTGAGATTCTCCATTCAAGGTAAGACCGTTATTGTCGAAGACGAGTAAAAAGTGAATGGAAAGAAGGTGCAACTGCTTTCCATTCATGTACGAACCTCGACCGGGTGCAACCGGACGAGTATTGTTTAATCATATAATAGTACAAATGTATGAAAAAAATTCGAGGATGTTATCCCCGTTCGTCGGGGGTGCGAAAAATCTTATTGACTATGCGTTTTCTAGCTCTTTTTCTTTTTTGTACGGCTATGCATTTATCTGCATCAGTACATTCGCAGAATGTCGTGTTTAGTTTTAACTTGAAAAATGCCACGTTTGAGGATCTCATGAAGGAGATTCGTCAACACAGCGACTATTATTTTATCTATAAGGATAGCGAGGTGGCTCAGGTGACAAAACTAAATAAACGGTTTAAATCCGTGAGTATCGACGAAGTTCTTGAAGAATGTCTGAAAGGAACCGGTTTAACTTATTCTGTCGAAGACCAGTTGATTATTATTAAAAAGAATCAAATTGTGGCCGTGCGGGATACCACTGTGAAGAACGAGGTCCGGTTGATTAAAGGAAGGGTTGTGGATGAGATGGGAAAACCGTTACCGGGTGTGACTGTCGTGATAAAGGGGACTAGTACGGGAGTGGCAACGAGTGCGGATGGCCTTTTTGGGGTAGCTTTACCTGCGGATACCGCCACGCTGGTGTTTACCTTTGTGGGGATGGAGACACGGGAGGTTAAAATATTGCCATTGAAAGTAGGGGAAGTGCGTAAAGATTTGCGCATCGTGATGAAGGAGGATAAGATCGCTTTGGAGGACGTGGTGGTGACCGGCTACGCGAATATCAAGAAATCGAGTTTCACGGGAACGGCCACGCAAGTGAAGCGGGAGGACATTTTGAAAGTGGCGGGTCGGAACGTGATCGATGCCTTGCAGGTGTTTGACCCGTCTTTGCGAATCATGAAAAATAATTTGATGGGATCGGACCCGAATACCTTGCCGGAGTTCTACGTGCGGGGGCGTTCAGGTATTACTGGGGTGAAGGAGTTGGATGCATTAGAGGCTTCTGATGTATCTCAGTTTGCGATAACCAATAACCCGAATACTCCGATATTTATTCTGGACGGGTTTGAGGTGTCCGTGGAGAAAGTGTATGACTTTGACGTGAACAGGATCAAGGATATTACGATATTGAAGGATGCTGCCGCCACGGCCATGTATGGTTCTAGGGCTTCTAACGGGGTTGTCGTGATCGAGACAGTTGCACCCCGTCCCGGGCGCTTCGTGGTGAGTTATAATGGTAATTACGAGATCACGGCTCCGGATTTAAGTAGTTACAATATGATGAATGCTCGCCAGAATCTGAACACGGAATGGGCGGCCGGAATCTATGCTAGCGATCCTGAGAAAAGTAATTATGAGCGAGATAAGGCATACCAGTATGGCATTTATTTGGATAAGAAGAATGTGATTCTGGCGGGAGGTGATTATTACTGGTTGTCACAGCCGTTAACGACGATGTTTAACCATAAGCATAGTGTTTATATCGAAGGAGGGTCTGATGCGATCCGGTTTGGTATCGAGTTGCGCTATGATAACCAGAACGGTGTGATGAAGAGATCTTTACGAGATCGTATCGGTGCCGGCCTGACACTGGAATATCGTTACAAGGGTTTCCAGATGCAAAATAAGATTTCCTATGACATCATGACTTCGAAGGCTTCGCCTTATGGTTCTTTCGGGGACTATACGAATAAGCATCCGTATGAATCGTGGAAAGACAAAAACGGAAAGTTAATCAAGAAATTGCCACAACGTAATTATGGTGAAAGTTTTATCAATCCTTTGTACGAGGCAACGTTGGGAAATTTCAACAAGAGTAATTACAAGGAGTGGACGGATAATCTCGCATTGAATTGGTACGTGAATGATTATCTATTAGTGAAGGGGCAGTTCGCGATCAGTTATAAGTTGGATAAGACCAAGGTGTTTACGGATCCGGAATCGGCCAAGTATGGAGATGGAGTGACAGCATTCTTGCGGGGAGAGTTGACAGAAGCTTCAACAACAACGACCCGGTGGAATACGAACGTGTTTGCCGCTTATAACCGATTGTTCGGGTTGCACAATCTGAATTTCTCTTTAGGATTCAACGCAACGTATTCTAATATCTCGTATTCCTATTCTCATTATCGAGGTTTTCCGGATGCTCATCGGCATTCTCCAGCGTATGCTTACGAAATCGTGACGAAACCAACGTTTACCGACAATAAGACCCGATTGTTTGGAGTGTTCTTAATGTTGAATTATAGCTATAATGATATTTACCTGGCCGATTTCTCGTTCCGTTACGATGGGTCTTCCGAGTTCGGAACGGAAAATAAATGGGCTCCTTTCTGGTCTGTCGGTGCTGGTATAAATGTGCATAATTACGATTTCTTGAAAGGGAACGAGTGGATCAACCAATTCAGGATAAAGGGAAATGTGGGACAGACCGGTAAATCGAATTTCCAGCCTTATATGGCACGAAATACTTACGAGGTGTTATTGGACGACTGGTACCAGACGGGTATCGGGGCAAATCTGATTTACATGGGGAATGATGATTTGACTTGGGAAAAGCAATTGTCGTGGAATATCGGTACGGATATAATCACGTGGAATAACCGGGTGACTTTGGGTTTTGATTATTATTATAAAAAGACCATTGATTTGGTGACAGAAGTCTCTTTGCCGACATCTTCCGGTTTCACGAAGTACACGGATAATATGGGTGAGATCCTGAATGAAGGGGTTGAACTTGATTTGAACGTGCGAGCTTATAGTGATAAGGATTGGGATGTTATCGTGTTCGGTAACTTGGCTCATAATAAGAATAAGATACTGAAGATTTCGGAGTCGTTGAAACAGTATAACGAACGGATTGACGAGTATTTCCAGAATTATTACTCGATATACGGTACGCCTTCAGAGGATTCGAAGTATGCCAAGCCGTTTATGAAATATGAAGAAGGGAGTTCCTTGACAGCGATTTATGGGATGAAATCGATGGGAATTAACCCCGCTAACGGTCAAGAGGTTTACGTGAAACGAGATGGGACCCTGACATACACGTGGGAATCGAATGAACAGCAAAAGATAGGGGATACCGAGCCGAAGATTCAAGGGGCTTTCGGGTTGAATGTCCGCTATCGGAACTTTACATTTTACACGACCTTCCTCTATGAATATGGTGGTGACGAGTATAACACGACTTTGGTGAATAACGTGGAGAATGCCAATTTGATCAAGTATAACGCTGATAAGCGAGTGAGTTCGGATCGTTGGCAGAATGTCGGGGATGTTGTTCCTCTGAAAGACATAAAAGACCGTTTGTACGTGACCCGTGCAACTTCTCGTTTTGTGCAAAAGAACAATAATGTGGTCTTTAATTCTCTTTCTGTGGGCTATGACGTTGACCCTGTATGGTTGCGGAAAATACACCTGAGTTCGTTGAGGTTACAGTTCAATATGAAGGATATTGCCACGATGTCAACGATCAAGCGGGAAATGGGGTTGAACTATCCGTTTGCCAGGACATTTACGTTTACTTTGAATGCTAGTTTCTAATACTGAAGATTATGAGAAAGTTATATTTAATATTATTGTTGCCGGTCTTTTGGCTGACATCGTGTAACAGTTTTCTAGATGTTTCGGCAGATAATGAATTGTTACAAAAAGAGATTTTTGGAGACTATAAAGGGGTGAGAATGGCGGTGAACGGGGTGTATCGAACTCTCTCATCGACGAGTTTGTACGGACAGAATCTGACGTGGGGATTTGCCAGTGCTATTGGGCATAATTATCAATCTAGTAGTCAGTACTATTTGCCTTACGGGTTGTATGAAGCGGCCTCTTTCGATTGGGAAAATGCCTCTGCTCAAAGTTTAACAGAAAGTATTTGGTCAAAGGGATATAACGTGATCGCCAGTTGTAATGATATTATCCAGCAGGTGATTGCAAAAGACACCAGCTTTTTCGGCCAGGGGAAAATGGAGAAAGATATGATCTTGGGGGAGATGTACGGAGTGCGTGCATTGGTACATTTTGATCTGTTCCGTTTGTTCTGTCCGGCTCCGGTGACAAAGCATACTGGACAGGCAATACCTTACGTGACGAAATATCCGGATTTGCAACCGGGTTATCAAAATTCTCCGGCTTTTATGGATTCTGTGATCATGGATATGACACGGGCCCAGAGTTTATTGGCAGTTGTGGATACCGTGTTTAATCGGCGACAGAATACGAGTATATATTCTAGGGTACGTAGTCTGGATCGTGGTCTGGTTGATTCTCCGGATGACTTTTTCCTGTACCGGGCAACCCGGATGAATTATTTTGCGGCAAATGCTTTACTTGCCCGGATGTATATGTATAAAGGGGATGAGGAGAAGGCCTACGAGAATGCCCGTATCGCTTACGGTTTCCATCTGAGGTGGTTCCGTTGGACGGGTAATTCTAATCAGGGAAGTGTTTCTAATATAAACTTTCTATACCCTAAACGTTATAATGAACTTTTCCTTTGTTTTTCGAATAACGATGTGGTTGATAACGTGGAAAACATATTAAAAGGTTATTCAAGTGCCTTACGGATGAAAAATATGGATGTCCTTTTTGCCGGGGATATGGATGATTATCGTTACACGGGTTTCTACAACAAGACAACCCTTGCGTATGGAGCGCAACGATATGCCACGTGGTTGAGGCTTTCGGGGGCTACTTTTAAAGAAGTATTGGATCAGTTGCCTTTGTTGCCCGTGATTCGGGCTTCGGAGATGTACCACATACAGATTGAATATTTACTGAATAAGGGGCGTAAAGGAGAGGCTATCGAATTGTTTAATTCTTTGAGAACAAGTCGTGGAGCCAAGACTAGATTGACTTCTGATATGTCACCTGACGATCTACGATTGAAATTGATGTATGATATTATCCGGGAAACGTTGACTGAGGGGCAGACATTTTTCATGTTCAAGCGTCTGAACCAGGATATTTTTAACGGTAGTGATAATATTAAGATGACCCCGGAAAAGTGGGTGATTCCTATTCCTTATAGTGAATCGGCATATCAATAATTAAAAATCGAATAGTTATGAGAAAGATATATTTGTTGTTAGGATTTATACTTGTTCTGGGGGCCTGTTTGAAGGATGATATAAAAACATACAGAGGTGATAATTATCTTCAGTTCGTGAAGGTGGTAACGGATTCATCCGTCTGTTCGTTCTTGGCTTACCCGAATGATAATGAATTGGAATTTCCCGTGGAAGTGGAGGTGATCGGTTTGCCTTCTGATAGAGAACAGGAATATAAAATCAGCGTGGATCAGGCAAAGTCAACTGCCACGACTGCTAATTACAGGTTGCCGGACAAATTCACGATGAAGCCCGGTAAAGTTCGAGACACGTGTAAAATTACGTTTGTTAAAACAGCGGAAATATCAACTGTTGCGTTACGGTTGACTTTAAAACTGGAACCTACCACTGATTTCCTGTTGGGACAAACCGAATGTCGCTCGGCAATTATCTACGTCTCTAACGTGGTGGCCAAGCCGAATTGGTGGACTGATAACGTGACGCGGAATTATCTGGGTGCGTATTCGGATAAGAAATACCGGTTGTTTATCCAAGAGACGGGTAAAGCGGATATAGATAGTGATAACATAGAAGAACTTCGTTATAACACGATCATATTCAAACATTACCTGCAAAAGAAGAAAGATGCGAACGAGATGGTTCGCGAAGACGACGGAACGGAAATGACCGTGGCATTAGTAGTCGGATAATTAAAATTGAATGTTTATGAAAAGATTTATATTGTTCTCCCTGTTCGTGAGCTTTTGGTTTAGCGCATGTTACGAGGATAAAGGTAAATACAGCCTGATTGATTATAATGATGTTACACTGGATGTCGTGACTTCTTTGACGAAAAAGACGATTATTCTGGGAGATACGGTGCGTATTGTTCCGAAGATGGCGTGGAAATATCCCGATCGGGACACGTTGGCATACGATTATCGTTGGGAGATGGGATTGGGTAATGTCGTTTCGACGGATCGGAATTTCGAGTATATTCCCGCGAGTTGCGGGCAGTTTGATGTGAATTTCTATATGACGGATCGGAGTACCGGGATCGAGTTCCATGATAGTCACACGGCGATAGAGGTGAGATCACCGTATAAGGTCGGATGGCTTATTTTGGCGGAAAAGGACAACCGGACAAGTTTGAGCTACATCCGGCGAGATAGCTGGCAGGATGAGGATAAAAAGACGCATTACGAGTGGGTGGCTTATCCGGATGTGTATGCGACATTGTACCCCGATAATCCGTTAGGTACAGGGCCGTTGAAGTTGGAAAACGTGATGACGGGAGGTGAGGCGGATGAAGTGATGGTCGTGCAGCGTACCGGAGGTTCCTATTACTTGAGCGGGATGGATTTTACGAAGGTGATGGCTCTTCACGAAGAATTTCCCGGAAGTGCATACCCTACCGGCCTTGACCCCGTGGAGGTACGTAATGGCGGATGGCAAGATTTCGTGTTAAGTGCTAATGGTGAAGTTTACTGGAGGAGGAATACAGGTTCCGAGATTCAGCACGTGACTGCTTTTATCGATATTCCGCTTTATTTTTCAGGAACGACGGATGGGGGACGAATCACTCAATTCTTTGATTTGGACACGAAGGATTGTGGTGCCGTGCTGATGTATGATGAAGGCAATAATCGTGTGGTAGGTCGATTGACCAGCTTTAATAGTAATTCGGATAGTGGACCTGTCGAGTTTGTTTATACTCCGGATGATCCGGGTGTGGTAAAACTGACGGATCTGACCGGGTATAAGATTATGCATGTGGGTGATTATGGTGACGGAAGTGGGCTTAATATTATCCTGAAAGAGGAGAGTTCTGGAAACTATTACTATCAGAATATGGAGATTGACAATTGGGATGGGTTCAATATTTTTGATTGTACTCAGGAGCTTTTTGCCGGTAGCAGTGTTATCTCTGACAATACGGTATATTTCCGGATTCGCCCTAGTTCTTATCTTTTCATGGGTGAAGGCAGTAAGTTGTACTTCTATGATGTGAACACGAAGAGCGTAAAGCTATTCACGGATTATACAAGCGGTAATATCGTGGAAATATTGCAGGATGCAAATGCCGGAGAAATCGGTGTGGCACTGGATGATGGAAATTTCTATATCTATAAATTGAGCACGGAAGTGTTGGCGGATGCGAATCCGGGTGAGAAAGGGCTGTTATTCCATGTTTCCGGTTTGGGACGGATTGTAGATATTGAATGGAAATGGGGAGGCTCTTATAATTGGGCGTTCAAGCGTTACGAGTAAAAGTTTTCTTAGGCTTGAGTGTTATGTTTTCTTGAAAAGAGGCTGGCTGAAAAGTCCTTTTTTAAACTCCCTCCCCCCTTCGGGGTACTCCCTCTATAAACAGAGGGAGAGCTAAGTTACTCACCATCTTTGGGAAGAGTTACAGCTCCTCCTCTGTTTATAGAGGAGGTGGCCGAAGGCCGGAGGAGTTTTTAAACAACAAGTAGGATTTTGAGGATGTCCTCTTGGGAAAACCATGTCAAAAGTGAAGGGTGTGTAGCTATTATATGTAAATTAAAATGAGAAGATTATGAGAAGATTATCAGTGAGTTTTTTCTTCATCGTGCTGTTCCTATTTACCTGTGGCGTGCAGGACGGGTTCGCTCGGAAAAAGAAAAAAGGCGTGAAAGAGGTGGAAAAAGAGACACCTTATCAGAAATTATTCAAAGGCAAGACCTGCGAAACGGTAAAAGGATTACTGACTATTCATAAGATGGATGGGAAAGTATATTTTGAGATTCCCCGGAATCTGTTGGAGAAAGATATGTTATTAGGATCAACGATTTCCGAAACAACCAATAATTTGTTCGGGAGCGTGGGAGAGAAACCGACCGATCCCTTGTGCGTGCAGTTTACACAGACGGATTCGATCATTAGTCTGCGGCAAGTGAATCATGGTTACACGACGGAGTTGGCAAACGTGGCACAACGGATTCGGGAGAGTATGAAACCTGCCGTGATGTACAATAGCGGAATATTGGCCTATAACCCGGATAGCACGGCAGTAGTTGTTGAGATGACTGAATTCTTCTTGCGGGATGACGAGCAGTTGACTCCTTTTTCTGCATACGCTCCGGCAACTTGGGGCGGGAGATGGATCGTGAAAGAGTTTAAAAAGGATAATTCCCAGTTGGGTAGGATAAAAGCGTTTGAGGATAACGTGAGTGTACAGACGTCTTTGAGTTACGAGGTCAATCTGCGGGACGGGAGGTATTATTACATCTATAAACTTCCGTTCACCTCTTTGATGACACGCAGTTTTATCCTCTTGCCGGAGGAACCGATGCGTCCCCGGATGGCGGACCCCCGTATCGGGATATTTTATCAGGGAGTGGCGGATTTTCGGAATGGGGATTCCGGATTGAAGAATATATATTATGCTCAACGCTGGCGGTTGGAGCCGTCGGATGAAACGGCTTTTCGGATGGGGCGGCTTGTGGAACCCAAGAAACCGATTGTTTTTTACGTGGATAATGCTTTTCCGGAAAGCTGGAAAAAGTATATCAAGGCCGGGGTAGAGGAGTGGAAGGATGCGTTCGAGAAGATCGGTTTTAAGAAGGCAATCGTGGCACGGGATTTCCCGGTGGATGATCCGGAATTTGACCCGGATAACATGAAGTATTCTTGCGTGCGTTATTCTCCTTCACAGGTGGCGAATGCCATGGGGCCTTCGTGGACGGACCCGAGGACCGGGGAGATTCTGAATGCCTCTGTTTATTTGTATCACAATTTGATCCAGTTGGTGCATGATTGGCGCTTCCTGCAGACTTCTCCGGCAGACCCGGAGGCCCGTAAGGTAATTCTGGATGAGGACGTGTTGGGGGATTGTATCCGTTACGTGGTGTCCCATGAGGTGGGGCATTGTTTGGCGTTGATGCATAATATGTCCGGTTCCGCGGCGATCCCGACAGACTCGTTGCGTTCGCCTTCGTTTACTCAAAAATACGGGACGACGTATTCGATCATGGATTATGCCCGGAATAATTATGTCGCTCAACCGGGGGACAAGGAACGAGGAGTGAAACTGACCCCGCCTAAATTGGGTTTGTACGATTATTTCACGATTCAATGGCTATATACCCCTCTGTTAGATGCCAAAAGTTCGAAAGAGGAAGTTCCTACATTAAGTCGTTGGATTACGGAAAAGTCGGGAGATCCGGTTTATCGTTACGGGAAACAACAGATCTCGTCAAGACTGGACCCCAGTTCGGTAGAGGAAGATTTGGGTGACGATGCGGTTAAATCGGCTACTTACGGGGTGAAGAATTTAAAGTACGTGTTGGCGAATATGGGCGACTGGGTGGCACGGGATGATCCGGACTACACGTTCCAGCAGAATATGTACAATGAAATCGTGTTCCAGTACGTGCGTTACGTGAATCACGTGTTGCTGAATATCGGGGGAATATATTTGAACGAGCGGTATGATGGGGATGAATTGCCGAGTTACGCGGTAGTTCCGAAAGAGAGGCAGAGACAAGCAGTCGATTTCCTGTTGGGACAAATGAAAGACTTGGAATGGTTGAATGCTCCCGATATGCAGCAAAAATTGCCCCTGATGAGTAATATCTCGACCGAGTTGGAAGAGAAAATATTCGGGGCGTTATTATCCCGGAGATGGGCGGTAGCTTTGAGTGCGGTGAAGGATGATAATAAGGATACCTATTCCACGAGAGAGTTTTTGACACACGTGCAGGACTTCGCTTTTGCTCCTACCCGTCAGGGAAAGACGCTGACCACGCAAGATAAAAAGATGCAGATGGAGATTTTAAGGCAGATGCTACTCTTCACGGACTTGGGGAAAAAGGGGATGTCCGGGGATCCGTTGTCGCTGGCTGACGGGTGCAAGATGATCGAGGTGCCGGAGCAAGTGAAGTTGATGAGCCGGGAGCGGTATGGCGAGTTGCCGTTGGAAGTGCTGGGAGGTTTTTCGAACGTGGAGGCGGTACAGCCTTGCGCTGAGGCCCCCGTGACAAAGTTGCCATTGAATATGTCGGAAAGACAAGGTTTCGGCTATTGGGTGAACGTGAATTCCAATATGGTGGTCGAACCGTTGGATCATCTGTATTTCGATATGTTGAAACGGATTCAGGTGTTACTAAAGAGCAAGGCAAATACGGGATCAGAGGATACCCGCCAGCACTATCGGTTGTTGTTGTACAAGATAGAACAAGCATTGAAATAGGTTTGATTTTCTAATACGCGAAAGGATATGAGAAATATATTATATATCTGTTTTCTTTCTTTTTTCCTGTTCGGTTGGGGTGTACAAGGACAAGCGAAGAAAAAGGATAAGGAGAAGAAAGAGACATTGACAGCTTACCAGAAATTATTCAAGGGCAAGCAGGTGAAAACGGCTCATGGACTGATGACGGTTCACAAGATCGGGGATAAAGTGCTGGTTGAGTTCCCGATAAAGTTGTTGGGCAAAGATATGATGCTGACCTCTTCCATCGAGAATATCAGTGATAATGGGGAAGGAGTGGTCGGACAGTTTGCCGGATATGGCTTGCCGTTCTGTTTTACCCGTTTGGATTCGACCTTGCAGGCCCGGATATTCTTAATCGATAAACCTCTGAATAATAGTTTGGAGACAAATTGGAACGAGGCTATCGAGCGATCGAATGCCGGGGGAGTGTATGGCACGTTTAAAATAAAGGCTTATACCCCGGATAGCACGGCAGTTGTGGTGGATATGACTCCTTTATTCATGGAGTATTCCCCGTACACGACCCCGTTTACGGCTATCGGGGGAAATTCTTTCTTTGGACTGATTTCCCGGGAGCATGAATATAAAAAGGAGTGTTCAATGTTGAAAGACGTTGACGCTTTCGATAACAATATCATGGTGACGTGTGAGCTGGGATTTATCGAAAACCAGTATCTGTTCGGGGCTTTTAAGGTGATTCCCGGGGACGTGAAAGTTTCCGTGACGACGAATAAGATGTTGATGCTGTTACCGGAAGAACCCATGCGTCCCCGCTTGGCCGATCCCCGTTTGGGAGTCTCTTTCATGGAGGTTTCGCAGGTCGAGAATGACCGGAAGGGGTTGAAATCTACATTTTACACGAAACGTTGGCGGGTGGAACCGGTAGATGAGGCCGCTCATCGCCGGGGAGAAATGGTCGAGGTGAAGAAACCGATTGTGTTTTACATGGACACGCTGATGCCCAAGGAGTGGCAGCCTTACATTAAAGAGGGGATCGAGGCGTGGAATGAGGCTTTCGAGAAGATAGGTTTTAAGGATGTGGTACGGGTGATGGATTTCCCGAAAGATGATCCGGATTTTAATGCCAACAATATAAAGTATTCCACGATCAGGTATGCCCCGTTGTGGCTTGATATGCAGAATTCGATGCACGTGGACCCTCGTACGGGGGAGATCCTGAATGCCTCTCTTTATATTTATGACGGGTTGGTGTCCGGCTTGAAGACAAATCGGATGTTGACGACGATGGCGACTGATCCGAGTGTCCGGACAACTCGTTTCTCCGAGGAGATGATCGGGGAGCTGATCCGTGTGGAGATTATGCGGGAGGCGGGAATTAATCTGGGTCTGGTGTATAATGCGGGAGCGTCAGCCGTGTATCCGGTTGATTCGTTACGTTCTCCGTCTTTTACCCGGGAGCATGGTTTGAGTCCTTCCGTGATGGATTACGTACCGTGTAATTATATTGCCCAGCCGGGGGACGTGGAAAAGGGTGTAAGAATGGTTCCCGGGGGATTGGGAGAATACGATTATTACGTGATCAGATGGTTGTATGAACCGATTCCGACAGTCATTACGGCGAAGGATGAATTTGCGACCTTGGATCGTTGGATTCGGGAGGGACGGACAAATCCGAAGTATCGTTTCGGGAAAGTGCCTTATTACTACTATGATCCCCGTTGTTTTACCGGAGACTTGGGAGATGATCATTTGAAGGCTTTGGCGTATGCCGTGAATAATTTGAAGATAGCGGTTCGGAATTTCTATGACTGGTATGCCGAGGGGGATGAAGACCTGAGCTTGAGAAGTCAGTTGTATAACTCGTTACGTGGTCAGTTGCAAAAGCGGATCAACGATGTGTCGGTGAATCTGGGTGGTTTTTACCAGATGGAGGCTTTCTCCACGGAGGAGGAGCCGAGTTACGTGGTTGTACCCGGGGCGATACAGAAAGCGGCCGTGAAATGTATGATCGATATGGCGAAAGACCTTGCTTGGTTGGAAAACAAGGCGATTGAGAAGAAGTTGGAGATTCGAAACTCCAATGTGGACCAAATTCGGAGTTTTATCCTGGGGACTTTAACGTTCCGGTTGAAGTACGTGGCTCTTGGGGCTGAGAAGGGCGGGGATTATTCGTTAGTCGAGTATGTCGAGGATATTTACAGGAACGTGTGGGACGGGACGTTGAAAAATCGTCCTTTGGAGAAGTACGAGATGGATTTGCAGAAGGAGTTCTTGGGTAGCGTGGTGGCATCCTCCACGATCGCGACAACGGCGGGTAATTTTACTCCGAGAAGGGGGATTGCTATGGCTGGTCATGAAGGGGCGATTGTACCGGAGACGATTGATCGCAAGCAGTTAGATTTGATACGAGAACAACTTGCTGTTTTGCCGGAGAAAGGGATGAGTCCGGAAGAACGGAGTGGGTTTTATCCCACGATGCAGGTGGTGATGCCGGGTGATTATATCCCGGTGAATTACTATTTCGATATGTTGTTCAAGATTCAGGACTTGTTGAAAGGAGCCGTGACGAAGAGTTCCGGGGAAACAAAATTGCATTACGAGTATTTGCTGTATAAGATTAATAAGATGTTAGCTAACAAGTAAAAGAAGAGGGGGCTGAAAAGTTGTTTTTTAACTCCCTCCCCCCTTCGGGGTGCTCCCTCTATAAACAGAGGGAGAGCTAAAATACTCTCTATCTTCGGGAAGAGTCACCAGCTCCTCCTCTGTTTATAGAGGAGGTGGCCGAAGGCCGGAGGAGTTTTTTGAAATTAAATGACTTTCGGGCAGCCCCGTGGTTTGTGTGTATTGTATGAATTTAAAATAAATGTATGGAAGAATCTATTGTAAAAGTGGAGCATTTATCTCATCGTTACAGTATTCAATGGGCGATTCGGGATATTAATATTGAAATTACGCGAAATGGCATTTACGGGTTACTAGGCTCCAACGGGGCAGGAAAGTCAACCACGATGAACATTATTTGTGGCGTGTTGAAACAGACGGAGGGGGAGGTGTATATTAAGGGAATTAATTTACGGGAGAATCCGGTAGAGGCCAAAAAGCATTTGGGCTTTTTACCGCAGAAACCGCCCCTGCATATGGATTTGACGGTGGAGGAGTATTTGGTGCATTGTGCCAATATGCGGCTAATTCCCGCTCATGAGGTTCAAGGGGCCGTGAAAGACGTGATGGGGCGTTGTGGAATTTCCCATTTCAGTCGGCGATTGATCCGGAACTTGTCGGGAGGGTACCAGCAGCGATTGGGTATAGCGCAGGCCATCATTCATAATCCGGATTTCGTGGTGTTGGATGAGCCGACAAACGGGCTTGACCCGAATCAGATCGTGGAGATCCGGGAACTGATCCGGGAGATCGCGGTGGACCGAACCGTGATTCTATCCACGCATATCCTTTCTGAAGTGCAGGCGACTTGTGATTATATCCGGATGATCGAGGAAGGGCAAGTGGTCTTTGCCGGTACGGTGGATGAGTTTGATAATTATATTGTTCCCAATACGTTATTTGTGTCGTTAATAGCCGCACCACCGGTAGAGATGATCCGGGAAATTCCGGGTGTGGTTGCCGTGGAAGAACTGGGCGGATCGAAGTTCCGGATTCAGTTTTCGGATGCGCTGGAAGCAACGGAACGTTTGGTCGAGGCCAGCGTGACGAAAGGGTGGCGGTTAGTCGAAATCCGTCAGGAAAAGAGCTCCTTGGATGAGATTTTTGCTGAATTATCAAAGAAATAATGACTAAAAACAGATAACGAGATGAAGACAATATATAAAATAGCCCGCACGGAGTTACAAACCTTGTTTTACTCTCCGATTGCGTGGTTGATTCTGGTGATATTTACCTTTCAAGCGAGTATGGCGTTCACGAACGGCTTGGCGGGTAACGTGAGAAGTCAGGAATTGGGGTACGGGCTTTACAACGTGACGATGGGCGTCTTTGCCGGATGGCGGGGGATGTTTATTGCGATGCAGCAATACTTGTATCTTTATATTCCGTTGTTGACCATGGGGTTGATGAGCCGGGAATTGAGTAGCGGATCGATCAAGTTGCTGTACTCTTCCCCGGTTACCAATACGCAGATTATTTTGGGAAAATATCTTTCTATGATGATATACAACTTGGTGTTGATGTGTATTCTGGCCGTGTACCTTGTATTTGCCGCTATTACTATAAAATCGGCAGACGTTCCCTTGATTCTTTCCGGTATGCTCGGGCTTTACTTGCTCGTGTGCGCGTACGCCGCGATCGGGTTATTCATGTCGAGCATTACTTCCTATCAGGTCGTGGCAGCCATGGGAACCTTGGCGGTGTTGGCGGTGCTGAACTTCGTGGGGGATATGTGGCAGGATATTGATTTCGTGCGTGATATAACGTATTGGCTGGCGATTAACGGTAGGGCGCAGGAGTTTATTAACGGTTTGATTTGTAGCGAGGATGTACTCTACTTTGTGATCGTGGTGGCGTTGTTTCTTTTCCTTTCAATTATCCGCTTGCAGTCCCGGAGGCAGAAGACGACGTGGATGACGACCGTCGGGAAATACGGGAGTGTTATCGTGATTGCGATGTTGTTGGGATATATGACTTCCCGGCCGAAGCTGATGTGTTTTTATGACACGACAGCCACGAAACAACGGACGCTGACTCCTAATAGTCAGAGTATCGTGGCCCGGATGGATGGGGGATTGACGATGACAACTTTCGTGAATATATTGGAGGAGAACTATTGGGCCGGATTGCCCCGTAGCGTGAACGATGATCTGCGACGTTTCAAGATGTACACCCGGTTTAAGCCGGAAATCAAAATGAAATACGTCTATTATTACGATAAGGCGAAGAATCCGGAACTGGATAAGGCTTATCCCAATTTGTCCGACCGGGAGAGAATGTTGAAACGGGCTGAAATCTGGAATTTGGATTCCAATATGTTTATGCGCCCGGAAGAGGTGAGAAAGATCGCTGACCTCGGGCCGGAAGGGAATCGTTTCGTGCGGTTGCTGGAACGGGATAACGGGGAGAAGACATTTTTGCGAATATTCGATGATATTCAGCGTTTTCCCTTTGAGACGGAAATCTCTGCCGCCTTCAAGCGGTTGGTGATGGAATTGCCTCTTGTCGGTTTCGTGAAAGGGCACGGGGAAAGGGATTGTATTCGGGAAGGAGACCGGGACTACAATCGTTTCGCTCAAGATAAACCGTTCCGCTATTCTTTGGTTAATCAAGGTTTTGACTTTACAGAAGTGACATTGGATAAGCCGATCCCGGAACAGGTGGATATTATCGTGATCGCGGACATGAGAACCCCGATGACTGCGGATGAACAAGCAAATCTGGATGCTTATATCGCCCGCGGGGGGAATCTGTTGATCGCCGGGGAACCTCGTCGTCAGGAGTTTATGAACCCGTTGGTGGAATCTTTCGGTGTGCGGTTTATGCCGGGGCGCTTGGTGAAGAAGAGCGAGCATTTCCAGCCCGATTTTATTATCGCCACGCCGACCAAGGAGGCCGGAGAGTTTTCCTATATTTTCAACCAGATGATTCGCCGGGAATACGTGGTGACCATGCCGGGTACGACAGGATTGGAGTGCTTTGAGGATAAAGGATTTGCTATCACGCCTTTGTTCGTGAGTGACACGATCGACAGTTGGAATGAATTGGAAACGGTTGACTTTTTAGATGATACGGTTTCTCTTAATCCTTCGATTGGAGAAGTTGAGCGTTCGTATGTCACGGCTTTGGCGATGTCCCGTCCGATGGGAGGGAAAGAACAACGCATTATTATCTTGGGTGATGCGGATTGCCTGAGTAACGGGGAAATCAGTATCGGGCGTAAGGATGTTGCCGCGGCAAACTACTCTTTAATATCCGGTTCTTTCTTCTGGTTATCCAATGAAGAGGTGCCGATTGACGTGCGCCGTCCTACCCCGCCTGATAATAAAGTGTACGTGAGCATGGATTGGATGTATTTCTGGAAAGTGGTACTCATGGGTGTTTGGCCCGGCCTGTTAGCTTTCTGGGCGATCTTTATATGGATTAGGAGACGAGGGCGATAAATAGAAGTGAAAATTTAGTGGGGATGTCCAAAAAGTCATTTTTTAACTCCCTCCCCCCTTCGGGGTATTGAGCCTGCAAGCAGTCTCGAATCGGCTCTCGCTCGACAGACAACGAGTAAACTCTCTGTCTGTTCTCGCTTACTCGCCGATTTCCCTCTATAAACAGAGGGAGAGCTGAAATGCTCTCTGTATTCGAGGATAGTCACCAGCTCCTCCTCTGTTTATAGAGGAGGTGGCACGAAGTGACGGAGGAGTTTTTTGAAATAAAATGACTTTTTGGGCAACCCCGTGAGTTTTCCTGTTGTGTTGGGATATCCCGGTTCTTTCCGGGGTATCCCTTAATTTTTTACTATTAATTTTATGTCATAAATTGAGTCGGATCGTGAATAATTTGTAGGTTAATGGGCTTTAAAAACATCAATAAATGCTATATTTACGACCTCTATTTTGTGTAAAGTGTTTAAATTGTAAAAGTGTTTATTATGTTATTACGCGGATGTTTAGTTATTTTGTTGTTAGGCGTGCAATTCGCTTTTGGACAACAGAAACCCAATCCGGATTGGGTGAATCAGAAGTTTTCCATGTTTATTCACTGGGGATTGTATTCGGAGTTGGGGGGAGTTTGGAAGGGACAACCGGTTCGTGCCGGGTATAGCGAGCAGATACAGTCTTTTGCCAAGATCCCGAAGGCGGAGTACGAGGCGGTGGCGAAAGAATTTGATCCGGAGAAATGGAATGCCGATTCCGTGGTGGCTTTGGCAAAGGCGGCGGGGATGAAGTCCATCGTGTTCACGTCAAAGCATCATGACGGTTTTTGTATGTATCATTCCAAGTATACGAAGTATAATATCGTGGATGCAACTCCTTTCAAGCGGGACGTGATGAAAGAATTGTCGGATGCTTGCCGTCGGCAGGGGGTGAAGTTTGCGGTTTATTATTCATTGATTGATTGGAATTTCCCCGGAAATGGCATTACCCCTCATAATGCGGATGCTATCTCGAAGGAACACCATGCGTTCAGTATGCATCAAGTGGAAGAGATCATGACGAATTACGGTCCGATTTCTGAAATTTGGTTTGACATGGGGTCTTTGAGCGGGCAGCAGAGTAAAGAGTTGTATGACCTTGTGAGTCGTCTACAACCGCAGTGTATGGTGAGTGGGCGTTTGGGAAATGACCGGGGAGACTTTGCCGTGATGGCGGATAATGCTTACCCGGATTATAAAATTGGAGTGCCTTGGCAGACACCGGCCTCGTTTTTCGACGAGACATGGAGTTATCGCTCTTGGCAGGAACGGGGAAGTTTGGATAAAAAGATTGATGAGAAGTTACGTAGTTTAGTGAAAGTGGTAAGCCGTGGCGGTAATTTTTTATTGAACATTGGTCCGAGGGGGGATGGTTCCGTGGTAGAATTCGAACGGGATGCTTTATTAGCAATGGGGAAATGGATGAAACGTTACGGGGAAGGAATTTATAATACGACAGCTAATCCTTTTGATCATGCTGTTGAATGGGGGGATATTACTTGTAAGGGGAGTAATCTCTACTTGTTTGTTGAGAAGATCCCGGCTAACCGGGAGATTATTTTGAACGGGTTGATCGGGAAAGCGAAAAAAGCAAGTTTGTTAGTTGACGGGAAGGCCTTGAACTTGAAACAGGATGGGCAATCCGTGTCGGTAAATATTCCCGGGGATGTGAAACCGGATCGGGGCATGATCGTGGTGAAACTGGAATTTGCCGGAGCCTTCCGGGTTGTTCCCGACCAGATACTTGAAACGAGTGAATTGTCGGCTGTGAATGCAATTCCCGTGTATGCTTATTCCAGTATGGATTATTATTCCAGTTTCCGGAGTACGGTTGGGTTTAGCTGGCATTTCAGAAAATCCGGAAAGACCATTACCCCGATAATTGTTTACACGGCTGGAGAGCAGGGAAAAGAACTCCGTTTGGTCATTGACGGGAAAGAGCAGGATGTGACTTTGGTTGGCGGGGAGGTACAAAAGTTGAATAACCACCCGGAGGGGATCACGTGGGGTAAGGTGTATATGTTCGATCCTCAAGAGGAACGCTTTAATGGTACGATTCTTGATCCGAAAGTGAATGCGGCAGCTTGGCGTTTGTGGGATGATTTTAAACCGGGAAAAGCCTTAAATATCCCAATGCAGGAGAAACAGTCGGTGCATATATTACACGAATTAACGAGTGATCGGGAGCAGGATGTACTGGTTGAATTAGGGGTTGCCGACGGGGTGCAGGTAGCCTTGAATGGTAAGGATGTGTTGTTGCGTACGTATGTTGGCGGAGTACCCCGGACAAATGAGGTGATAAAACTACATTTGAAGAAGGGAAATAATCAGTTGGTCGTAAAGTTACACAATCGTTACGGGACAGAAGTAACCTATTTGATGAATCCGAACGTGAAACAAGAAGAGTATAAACTTCGTTTGAAATCAATGAAGCTTTACTCCGGGGAAATTCATGATTGCAGTCTTGGAATGGCTCATCCTGCCAACAAGAATAGCGATATGGGATTACGGGATATACGAGTAGAATTGGAATAATAAAATATAGATATGAAAAAGAGATTACGTAAGAAATTACATAGAGGAGAGTTCCGGGAACTGGGATTTTCTTTTGATGCCAAATTCAAGGCAGATACGGAAATGCAAGTGGTTGAAGCATGGTTGCAGGAGTTGGCAAGTTTGTTGAATTCTCATTCTTTGGAAATGGGGGGAGGTTGGAATTCCAATGTTTGTGGGGGATTCATTACCCGTGAACGGGGTAGTGTTACTCCGGAAGAACAGGACATCGTGCGGAAATGGTTTGATGAACACGGGCAGAATTTGGAATCCATTACTGTCGGAGAATTGAAAGATGCCTGGTACGGGTGGTAAAAAAACACCGATCAGTTTTCATTTCATTATAAAATATTATATTTTTGTCTGCGCTTGGGGCTGTAAATACAGCCCCAAGTTTGTAAGGTTCTCGTGGGTTGTTTATGCTCAACTTCTTTTCAGGGTTAACATGAATCGTGTATGTGATTTTATTGGTTGAAAGAACTTTACGGGTATTTTCCGTTATGGCGAGATGACTAGAAAACTGATTATATGAGAACAAAATTTTATTTACCTTTTATTGCTTTAGCATTGATAGCTACAAGTTGCAATAGTAAAAAAGAGGCGACCCAGGAAAGTGGAATCCGCCTTGCGAATCTGGATCAGACGATTAATCCGAGAAATGATTTTTACCAGTATGCCTGTGGAGGCTGGATGAAAGCTAACTCGCTCACGGATGAGTATTCAAGTTTCGGTTCATTCGATCAATTGGCCGAAAATAATCGTACCCAGATCAAAGGATTGATCGAGGAACTGGCTAAACAACAATCTCAGCCGGGCAGTATCACCCAGAAAATCGGGGATTTGTATAATATCGCCATGGATAGTGCTAAATTGAATGCGGACGGGGTTGCCCCGATTAAAGAATACTTGGATAAATTGGCGGCAATCAAAGATAGAAATGGTTTATCTCAGGAGATAGCAACTATGCACCGGGATGGTTTCGGACCTTTCTTCGGTTTGTACGTGGGGGCTGACGACATGAACAGTTCTATGAACATTGCCCAGTTGTATCAAGGAGGTTTAAGCTTGGGGGAACGTGAATATTATTTGGATGGTGATGACCATACGAAGGAAATTCGCACGAAGTTTGAAGAACACGTGGGCAAGATGTTCCAATTGGCCGGGTTTACCGCGGAAGAAGCCCAAAAAGCCGCAAAGAATGTGATGACAGTCGAGACTCGTTTGGCTGAAGCTTCTAAGTCTGCCGTGGAATTGCGTGACCCGTACGCGAATTACAATAAAATTACAGTGGCACAATTGAAGAAAGAAGTTCCGTCAATAGATTGGGATGCTTATTTCACGACGATCGGGTTGAAAGATTTGCAGGATGTGAACGTGGGACAAATGGATGAGATCAAAACGGTTGCCGACTTATTGAAAAAAGAAGATTTGGATGTATTGAAGGCTTATTTACAGTGGAATGTGATTAATACGGCATCTTCTTATTTGAGTGATAACTTTGTTGCACAGAACTTTGATTTTTATGGAAGAACTCTTTCCGGAACGAAAGAAATGCAACCTCGATGGAAACGTGCTGTTAGCGCTGTGAATGGTGTGCTGGGAGAGGCTGTCGGACAAATGTATACCGAAAAATATTTCCCTGCCGCGGCTAAAGAGCGTATGATTAAGTTGGTTGGAAACTTGCAGAAAGCTTTAGGAGAACGGATTCAAGGATTGGAATGGATGAGTGAAGAGACGAAAGCGAAAGCTTTGGAAAAATTGGCCGCATTTCATGTAAAAGTGGGTTATCCTGATAAATGGAGAGATTATTCCAATCTGGAAATAAAGAATGATTCTTACTGGGCGAATATTATTCGTTCCAATCATTTCGATCATGATAAAATGATTGCCAAGGCAGGTAAACCGGTTGATAAGGACGAATGGTTGATGACCCCGCAAACTGTAAATGCTTATTACAATCCGACGACGAACGAAATTTGTTTCCCGGCAGCTATTCTTCAATACCCGTTCTTTGACATGAATGCGGATGATGCTTGTAATTATGGTGCTATTGGAGTTGTTATCGGTCATGAAATGACTCATGGTTTTGATGATCAAGGGCGTCAATATGATAAGGATGGAAACTTGAAAGACTGGTGGACTCCGGAGGATGCCAAGAACTTCAAGGAAAGAGCCCAAGTGTTAGTAGACTATTTTGGAAATATAGAGGTGTTACCGGGCTTGAAAGCGAATGGAGAACTGACGTTAGGTGAGAATATCGCTGACCATGGTGGTTTACAAGTGTCATTCCTAGCATTACAGAAAGCGATGGCTGAAAAACCGCTTGGAAAAGACGAGCATGGTTTCACCCCGGAACAACGTTTCTTCTTGTCATACGCCAATGTTTGGGCAGAAAACACCCGTGATGAACAAATCCGTTTGCAAACGAAATCCGATCCTCACTCTTTGGGACGGTGGCGTGTGAATGCGGCGCTTCCTCACATCAGTATGTGGTATGATGCGTTTGGCGTGAAAGAGGGAGATGCATTGTATTTGCCGGTTGAGAAAAGAGCTTCTATTTGGTAATAGGTTAGTTTTTATGATATTGATTCCCCGGGTTGGCCATGCTGATCCGGGGAATGTTTTATAGGGGTATCTCGCCTGTATTACAGTATACTTGCGTCGGTGTCTCGTTAGTAGGTTAACGATAGGTTAACGAAAGGTCAACGATAGGTTAACGGTGTGGACTATCAATTTATGGGCGATATTTTCTTCATACATCATGTATATATACAGGAGACATCAAGGAGAGTACGGCGAGATTACTAAGCGTGTCTAAAGAAGGTATAAATCGGGAAGGGGCTAGGAACTAGGATTGTTACCTGCATAGATTTGTTTTTAACCAAAAAATAATTTATATTTGCTTGATACTAAAATTAAAAGGGTTATGGACATAGTTAAGCGAGATCAGTTTATTGCTCTTTGGAAGAAATATTTCAATGATGCGGAACTTCCTGTTGCATTTTATTATTCAAAGGAAAATAATAACGCCACGATCGTGAAGAAGGCGATGGGGCATACTTGTATCATAGCCCAGCTTGGGCGGGTTCGTAAAGGTGAATCGCTTTGTTTCTTACCGGATTCAGTGGGATGTGGCGGGGGAAAGTTTTACCTGGGATTCAGTAAAAGTATGAGGGAGGGATTCGAATATTTCCTGTCTCACGGGGAAAACACGCCTCACTGCGAGCGCTATAAACGAACCCCGGAACAGGTGAATGCTTTTTTGAAAACAGTCCATGAACTTCCGAGAAAAGGCGATTGCCTAGTGTTTAAACGTTGGGATCACTTGACGGAGCAAGACGAGCCGGAGGCTGTGTTTTTCTTTGCCCCGGCGGATGTTATCTCGGGGCTTTTCACGTTAGCCGGTTTTGACAGTTCGAAACAGGAGGCGGTAATCTCTCCTTTCGGGGCCGGCTGTACCTCTATTATTTACTATCCTTACCGGGAACAAATAGAGGGTACGAAAAGAGCGGTGCTTGGGATGTTCGACCCGTCGGCAAGGTTATGTACGGGTAGTAATCTATTGTCTTTTGCCGTGCCGATCTCGAAATTCATGGAGATGATTGACCAGATGGAGGAGAGTTTCCTGATCACGAATACGTGGAAGATGATGCAAAAACGGATGTGATGGACGTGAAACGGGGAGCCCGGTTATGCGTCTCGTTTTACGAGATGTTCGCGGCTTCCGCTCTTGCCGTGTCCTTTGCCTGCGGGCTGATTATGTTCATTTACCGGATGAAATCACCGGCCGTGGTGGCGGTGATCGTTGTGGCTACCTTTTGGTTCAAGGTAGCCACGATGGTATTCATCCGGTTTACTACAAAACGGAAATCAGGACGTTTTTTCTATTATTACAAGAACGTGGGGATGTCGATCCGGTGGCTTTGGGGTATGACTTTGGGGTTTGATTTCCTGACGTACGTGGTCTGTATGTTAATCGCTTATCAATTGTAATCATGCATACGCTTGATGTAAGTAATCTCCACCTGGAATACGGGTTTAAGCGTGTCCTGTGGGATACTTGCCTGCACTGTGAAACGGGGCAGGTCGTCGGTATCCTTGGCCGGAACGGGGGTGGAAAAAGTTGTCTGATGCAAGTTATTTACGGGGAGTTGAGGTTGAAGGATCAATATGTGGCTATCGACGGAAGGGCCTTGTTGACAAGAGAAAGGCGCCCGGAGGATATGCGTTATCTTTTGCAACAGAGTTTCGTGCTACCGGGGTTGTCTGTAAAACAGGTGTTTGATGATTTCGGGGTGGCGTTCGAGAGTTTCGTGGAGGACTTTCCCGATTTTGTAGGGACAGCCCGAAAGCGGATGAAGACTTTTTCCACGGGGGAGCGAAGGATGATTGAGGTGTACGCGGTTCTGGCCTCGGATTCGAAATTTTGTTTGTTGGATGAGCCGTTCTCTTTTATGATGCCCCTGCACGTGCAGAAAATGAAAGAGGTGATCCGGCGGGAAAAGAAACGGAAAGGGATTGTAATTACCGATCACTATTTCGATGACGTGATAGATATTAGTGACGAGTTATTTATATTGAGAAGTGGTAAGACCTGGCGGGTCAATGGACGTGAGGATCTCGAATTGTTAGGATATATAAGGAATACAGATGGAATTCAAGATAGATGAACAGACGTTGAACGATCTGGAGTTGTTCAATCAGGCTTTGGACGGGAAAAGTATTTTCTCTTGTTTCAATACCGCTTGCTCTGACGGGGGTAAGGCTTGTATAAGAAAGATGTTAGAAAGGCCGTTGACAGATGTCAATAAAATTCGGGGTCGAGTAGAGGCGATTCGCTATCTGGGGCAATTGCCGTTCTTTTTGGATATTCGTCGGGAAGAATTGAGTTTTATCGAGGTTTACCTGCAACAGGAGGATGTGCCTCAACGCAATATGTATCATTTAACGAGTCGGGCGGTGAAAGGATGGTTGAAACCGGATAACGATTGTTATCTGCGCCAACGTGCAGTCCCGTATCTTGGGCGGCTTATCCGTGAGTTGGGGACTTTTATGGACGAGTTGCCAGCGGGGAGAGTGCCGGAGATGGTAAGGGATATGCAACAGAGGGTGAAAGAAACGCTTGCCCGTGAAGGGATGCAATACTTGGTGAACCAGAAAAAAGATTCTTTTTGGACACGAGAAAGCTTGGATCTTTATTTTCGGGGGAAAGAACTTGATGGGGTTCGTGTTGTGCTGGATACCTTGTATATGCTGGATGCTTTACGATCGTTGGGGATTATGACTAAAGGGGAGGAGTTGACGTTTCCGATTTTCACGGAAAGTGGGAGAGCGGTGAGGATCGAGGGATTGTATCACTTGTTTTTGAAAAATCCGGTGAAGAATGATGTTTTGCTTGACGAATGGCAGCATCTATGTTTCCTGACAGGGCCGAACATGGCGGGAAAATCAACTTGCATGAAGGCTTTCGGGGTGGCGGTTTATCTGGCTCATTGCGGCTTTCCCGTACCGGCAGGTCGGATGGAATTGTCCGTGTTTAAAGGGTTATTTACCACGATTAATTTGTCGGATAATCTGTCATTGGGATACAGTCATTATTATAATGAGGTTGCCCGGGTAAAATATATCGTGGAACAGGTGCGGGATTTACAGGAAGTGGTGGTGGTTTTTGATGAACTATTCCGGGGAACTAACGTGAAGGATGCGTATGATGCCTCTTGTGCGGTAATTGGTGGATTGGCCCGGTTGGAATATGGGGTGTTTATGATTTCCACGCATATTGTCGAGGTGGCGGAATTTTTGAAACCGTTTCCTTCGGTATGTTTCCGTTTCTTTGAAATAGACATGACAACGGAAGAACCCCGTTACACCTATCGTTTGCGGGAAGGAGTTTCCGACGAACGGATCGGGATGTATATTTTGAAGAAAGCGGGGGTGGTGGATTTGATAGAATCATTATGAACAAGTGAATACAGAAAAAAATCATGAATTATTCTTTACTTGTTTGTTATCATTAGAATTATTTCTATTTTTGCGTTTGTAAAATGTTTCTTCGGGGCAGGGTGCAACTCCCTACCGGCGGTTATAGTCCGCGACTCCCTTTCGAGGGACTGATTCAGTGAAATTCTGAAACCGACGGTTAAAGTCCGGATGATAGAGGAGATATTTAGTTGTAATTGATATTATATTAATACAATATAAATCTATGCCCCGAATGTGTATGCATTCGGGGCATTTTTGTTTAAAGGAGGTTTTGAACATGGTGAGACAGGAAGACATTGAATATATGCGACGGGCGATAGAGCTTGCCGAACGGGGAGTAGGATTCACGAATCCGAATCCGATGGTGGGAGCCGTGATCGTGAAGGGAGGAAAGGTGATCGGGGAAGGATGGCACGAGAGATGCGGAGAATGGCACGCGGAGAGGAACGCTTTCAAGAATTGTACGTTTCCCGCGGAGGGTGCCACGATGTACGTGACGTTGGAACCTTGTTGCCATTATGGAAAGACCCCGCCTTGCACGGAGGCCATTATTGAACATGGGATTGCCCGGGTGGTGGTCGGGATGGAAGATCCGAACCCGTTGGTGGCTGGGAAAGGTATTGCCTTGTTAAGAGAGGCTGGGATAGAGGTGGTTTGCGGGGTCGAGGAAGAGGCTTTGCGGGAACAGAATCGAGTATTTTTGAAATATATATCGACAAAGTTGCCTTGGGTGGCAATGAAGACTGCGATGACGTTGGACGGGAAGATCGCGACCCGGACGGGAGATTCGAAATGGATCACGGGAGCGGAAGCGCGAGCTTACGTGCATGAATTGCGGCATCGTTTTATGGCTATATTAGTGGGAATCGGGACGGCCGTGGCGGACGATCCTTTATTGAATTGCCGGATTGAGGGGCGTGGTGTCAGACAGCCGATACGAGTGGTGGTAGATAGTAATGCCCGTTTGTCTTTGGATAGCCAGCTCGTGAAAACGGCCGGAGAGTATCGTACCATCGTGGCTCATACCCGTTTTGCTCCGGAAGAGAGAGTGAAAGCTTTGCGAGAGACGGGTGTGGAGATGTTACTTTGCAAGGAGAAGGAAGGACTTGTGGATGTCAGGAACTTGTTGGAATTGTTGGGGCAGTCCGGAATTGATTCCATTTTGTTAGAAGGAGGAGGAAGTTTGAATTACACGTTTTTGTCGGAGGGGCTTGCGGATGAATTGTATGCTTTTATTGCCCCGAAGATCGTGGGGGGAATGAATGCCAAGACTCCGGTAGAAGGTGCAGGGATGGAGAAAATGGCTGACGCTATTAACCTTGAATTGGAAAACGTACTGAACATCGGTCATGATGTCCTTTTAAAACTAAAAGTTAAAAACTAAAAGATAATAGATTTCGTGATTAAAAAAGTGAGGGCATTGAGCGAGGAAATCTAAAATCATAAATTGTAAATCTAAAATTAAGATGTTTACAGGTATAATCGAAGAAATAGGAACCATACGGGGTATCAAGCGGGGAAACCGGAGCGTGGTGCTGGAAGTGCAGGCAAAGAAGGTGTTGGAGGATTTGCACGTGGGGGATAGTATTGCCACGAACGGGGTTTGCCTGACCGTGATCTCTTTTGCTAACGGGAGTTTCTGTGCGGATGTGATGCCGGAGACGATGCAGCGTAGCAATTTAGGAGAGCTGCACGTTGGGGACCGGGTGAATCTGGAGAGGGCGTTGACGTTGAACGGGCGCTTGGGTGGACATATCGTGTCGGGTCATGTTGACGGGCTGGGGAAGATTGTTGGGAGAGAGAAAGACGAGAATGCCATTTGGATCATGATTTCAGCCCCGGCAGAGCTGTTGCGTTATATCGTGGATAAAGGTTCTATCACGATTGACGGGATAAGCCTAACGGTCGTGGCCGTGACGGATACGGGGTTTACGGTTTCTATTATTCCGCACACGCAGGATGAAACGACGTTAGTGAAGAAAAAGATTGGTGACGTGGTGAACCTTGAAAATGACGTGATTGCCAAATACGTGGAGAAGTTAATGCGTCCGACAGCCCCGGCAGAGCCGAAAGGCGGGTTGACGTTGGATTTTTTGCTGGCGAATGGATTTTAGAAAGTTAAAAGATAAAAACTAAAAGATAAAAGTTTAAGGAGATAAATTTAGGAGTATTGAGATATGGAAGAATTTAAATTTAGTACGATTGAAGAGGCTGTTGCAGATTTGAGAGCCGGAAAGATGATTATCGCCGTGGATGACCCGGATCGGGAGAACGAGGGAGATTTGATTTGTGCGGCCGAGTTTGCCACGTTGGAGAACGTGAACTTCATGGCTTCTTATGCTAAAGGATTGATTTGTATGCCGATGAGCAAGGCTTTGACCACGAAGTTAGGGTTGGAACAGATGGTTGCCACGAACACGGATAACCATTGCACGGCGTTTACGGTGTCAATCGATCACGTGGACACGACCACGGGTATTTCCGCGTTGGAGCGTTCCGTGACCGCGATGAAAGCGGTAGAGGATAATGCGAAACCGGAAGATTTCCGTCGTCCGGGACATATGTTCCCGTTGGAGGCAAAGAAGGGGGGCGTGCTGGAGCGTATGGGACACACGGAGGCCACGGTGGACTTGATGCGAATTGCCGGGTTGAAAGAGTGTGGCTTGTGTTGCGAGATTATGCGGGAGGATGGAACGATGATGCGTACACCGGAGTTGAAGGAGTTTGCTAAAGCGCATGGAATGAAAATGATCACGGTGGCCGATTTGATCACCTATCGTCGGAAAACAGAGATATTGATCGAACGGGTAACCGAGGCTGATATGCCAACAAAATACGGGGACTTCAAAGCCTACGGGTATGTGAACAAGATTAACGGGGAACATCATATCGCTTTAGTGAAAGGTGACGTGACAGACGGGGAACCTGTATTGTGCCGGGTACATTCGGAGTGTTTGACGGGAGACGTGTTCGGTTCTTTGCGTTGTGATTGTGGAGACCAGCTGGCCGAAGCCATGCGTCGGATCGGAGAGAGAGGTCGGGGAGTGTTGTTGTATATGCGTCAGGAAGGCCGGGGTATCGGTTTGATTAATAAATTGAAGGCTTATCACCTGCAAGACGAGGGAATGGATACCGTGGAGGCGAATATCGCTCTTGGGTTTAAGGCCGACTTGCGTGAATACGGTACTGGGGCAGAGATTTTGGCAGATCTGGGTGTGAAGAAAATGATATTGATGACGAATAACCCGTTAAAAATTAATGGTTTGACCGGATACGGTATTGAAATCGTGGGACGTGAGCCGATTGAAATGACTTGTAACGAGAAGAACGAGTTTTATATGTACACGAAGTACAAGAAGATGGGACACATGATCCACGTGCGTCAACGGGAAGAGATCGAGAAATTGAAAGAAGGATTAGAAAACAAATAAATATAAAGACTATGAATTTACTGGAAGGGAAATTATTGGCAGAAGGCCAACGAATTGGTATCGTTGCGGGACGTTTTAACGAGTTTATCACGAGTAAATTGTTGGGTGGAGCGTTGGATGCTTTCAAACGTCATGGCGGAGATGAGGCAAATATTGACTTGGCTTGGGTTCCGGGTGCTTTTGAAATTCCGTTAGTGGCTAAGAAGATGGCCGAGACGAAAAAGTATGATGCCGTTGTTTGCTTGGGTGCCGTGATTCGTGGGGCAACTCCTCATTTCGATATGGTGGCTAACGAGGCAACCAAAGGGATTGCTAATGTCGGGCTGCAAACGGGAACCCCGATTATCTTCGGTGTCCTGACTACCGACACGATCGAACAAGCTGTTGAAAGAGCCGGAACAAAAGCCGGAAATAAAGGTTTCGAGGCGGTAACTACGGCTATCGAAATGATTAATTTGTTGAAACAGATTTGATTTTTATAAATTGGAAAGATGTTACCGTCTCGGATTTAATCCGAGACGGTTTTTAGTTTATTTCAATGATGATCTATCAAACTTCTAATATATATAGATGTTTTGTGAGAATGATAATGAGTTTATATACATGCAAAAATAGAATATATTACTTAATATAGATTTGGTGATATGAGAATGTTTTTTTAGTTTTGTATCAATAGAAGCTGATCATGAGTGGTGAAAAAGATCGTAGATATAGATGATTTGTTAAAAAAAATTAATAGACGAGATGTCGTTGCATTCGGGGAAGTATACTTGATATTTTACGATGATTTGTTTTATTATGCATTGAAATTATATGAGAATACTTCGGTTGAACCGCAGGATGCAGTACATGATGCGTTCTTGAAATTATGGCAAATGCCTAATGCTAAATTTGATAGTTTAGTCGATTTGAAAGCTTATCTTTTTGTGGTCATTCGTAATGATTTTAATCAGTTTGTTCGGCATTCTCATTATGTGGAAGAGCATAGAAAGTATGAATTAGAGAATACGAGAACGTTTGAGTTTGACATTTTGGAAAGTGAGTTAAGGGGAAGTTGTGAACATATTTTAGAACTACTGCCTCAAGAATGTGCTGAAATTTTTCGACTTTTTTTTGAGGGACTAAATACAGATGAGATTGCTTTGAAATTAGGCAAGACAAAGCAAACAATCTATAACAAGAAGCATGAGGCTATTGCTATTCTTAAAAAGAAAATATCCAGAGAAGATATTTTTTTCCTAATACTATTTCTTGGCTAAAATCGGATAATATATTTCGTTTATTTTATTTTTTTAGAAAAAAACTTGAAAAAGGAAGTAGAAATTTCAAGTTTGTGCATTTTATTGTCAAAGCGTATAGTATAAAATGGAAGAATTAAATAAAAATCGTTACAAGTGCGCACATGAAATCGTGGAAGAGATTCTTCAAGCAATAAAGAATCAGCGGGATATTAGTACTTGTAAAAAACTACTTGATTTTTTGCAGGATGATGTGCCGGATAACGAATTTTTGGATCGAATAGTTTCGGAAGAATTATTCCTTCAATATTATGGCAAACTTCGAAAACGAGATAAGGAGTCTGACGCAAGGAGGCTTGTCGATGAGTTAAATGTCAGAAAAATGAAGAAATTGCGTTTGCGTAAGTTGCGTATCACAATTTCGTCAATAGCGGCTTCTGTAGTTATGATTGTTTGCTGTATGTGGCAATTTGTTACTGTTAATACGGAAAAAATTCCAGAAGGTCGTTTGCCTGAGCAAGAATTTTCTTGTGATAAGCCGACTTTGATTTTGAGTAATGGTTTAAAGTTAGAACTTCAAGGGGAGGCTAATCAATTACCTGACGGCTTGGATGGGATTAGAAACATAGATCAAAATAGAGTTACTTATGAGGGGAGAGATAGTGTTCAGGAATTGATATATAATACATTAATCGTTCCGGCTGGGTATACTTATAACGTAGAGCTTATAGATGGGTCTGAAGTCATTTTAAATGCAGGAAGTCGCTTAAGGTATCCGGTGGCCGGAAATGGAGAGATAAGAGAGGTTGAATTGAACGGAGAAGCCTATTTTAAGGTCACAAAATCGTCCCTGCCTTTTATTGTAAAAATGAGTGATTCTTTTGTTAAAGTTTACGGAACGGAATTTAATGCTAATAATGATGGGGAAGGTGATATTGAGGTTGTATTAGTGAAAGGACGTGTCGGATTTAAGCCTGGATGCGGGGATGAGGTTATGTTAAAGCCGAATCAAAAATGTGATTATAATTCAGAAAATAGAGAGGCAAGTGTGAGTGATGTGGATATTCGAGAATATGTTGCGTGGATAAATGATGAATTTGACTATGAACAGGTTCCGTTGGATTATTTTTTGAAGAAGGTATCTGCTTGGTATGGAGTACATTTTAGTTATGACAAGTCAAAGATTGAAATGATAAAATTTTACGTGTCTACGAAACGAGATATTGCATTGTCTGATTTACTTTTGTTAATAGAGAAAAGTACAAACTTGGAATTTGTACGAGAATCGGAGTTTAAATATACAATTAAATGATAATAAGTTATGAAGTGGATATAGGGAATATAAAAAAGTAAGAAGTATCCAAGGGATACTCCTTACATCTGTATCAATGTGTATTAGGATTGGCGTCGCAATACACGGATACTTTTAGACAATAGTTGTTAGATACAACTAGTATATAAATTAAATTACTAAATTATGAATAAAAATTTGCAACACAAAGGATGTGCATTAAAAAAAGGAGTCGGTTTCGTGTTTTTGCTGATTTCCGTTCTTTTAACGGTTCCCTTGGTAGCTAATAATCATGACGGATTACTACAACAGGTTAATGAAAAAAGAGTTACTATTAATAAAGATAATGTCTTGGTTAAGGAGATATTGGAAGAGATCCAACGCCAGACTGGTTTTGATTTTGTAGTGAATGCTAATATTATCACAGAGCTTGGAAAAAGGTCACTGAAAGTAAATAATGTGACAGTAAACCAAGCTCTTAATCAACTTCTTCAAAATTCAAGATATGAATACGAAGTGATAGGTACTCGTATTACTTTTGTTTTGAAAAATGTGTCAAAACAAGAAGAGAGGAAAAAAGTTGGCATGATTACGGTGAAAGGTAAAGTGGCGGATGCTGAGTCAAAAGAGCCTATTCCGGGGGCAACTATTTTGATTGCTGGTACAACGAAAGGAGCGGCGACGGATAATAATGGAATTTTTACGATTCTTGTGAATGAGGGAGACGAGTTAGAGTTTTCATTTATAGGGATGAAAACTGAAAAACGGAAAATAGCTAAGAATACCACAGAATTGACAATCTATTTACAGCCGGACATAACAGAGATAGAAGAGGTTGTGGTTACAGGTATCGTGGATCGGAAAGCGGAAAGTTTTACCGGATCTGCATTGACGATTAAAGGAGAGGAATTGAAACGAGTGGGAAACCAGAATATTTTTCAAAGTTTAAAGAATTTGGATCCTACGATTTATGTTATGGATAATTTAGAAATGGGATCAGATCCGAATACGTTGCCCGATATGATGATGAGAGGACGGACAGGGGTGGAACAGACGGCAACCGTGTCCAATCTAAAGGGAAATTATGACAATAAGCCTAATCAACCTTTGTTTATTTTGGATGGTTTTGAGGCTAGTGCCGAACGTATTTTCGATTTGGATATGAATACGGTGGAGTCTTTAACGATATTAAAGGATGCTTCGGCTAAAGCTCTTTATGGTTCTAAGGCAGCTAATGGAGTGGTGGTTATTGAAACTAAAAAACTAAATAGTACTAAACCTCGTGTGACATATACTGGAAGTTTGGATTTAAATATGCCTGATTTGTCAAGTTATGATTTGTGTAATGCTTTGGAGAAACTGGAGTTGGAGTATAATTCGGGCGTTTTTGATGATACAAATTATGATGATATCGAGCGATATTCGCAGTTGAGAAAAGAGATCGCTGAAGGATTGGATACTTATTGGTTATCCAAGCCTGTACGTTTTGGGTATGGACATAAACATTCGCTGAACGTGGAGTTGGGAAAAGACGAGCTTCGTACATCACTTAATTTTGCCTATAATGAGACAAAAGGCGTGATGAAGGGATCTGATCGAAAAAATATATCCGGTCAAATCAATGTTGCTTATAATTTAAAGAGTAAATTCCGTTTCCAGAATAATTTTAGCTTAAACAGTAACCGGGCTTCTGATTCGCCTTATGGGACTTTTTCTCAATATGCCAAGTTAAATCCCTATGAGAATCCTTATGAGAAAGATGGTACCTTAAAGAAAAAGCTGAGTGATGGGACGTTTAATCCATTAAATGACGGAGAATCGAAGACTAAATTGTTGTCAAATTATATTTCGTTTACGAACAATTTTAACATGGAATGGATGGTTTTGGATGGTTTACGGATACGGGGACGTTTTGGATTAACCCACAAGACGAATGAGGCTGATCGGTATTATCCTACCACTCACTCGAAATTTGCTGATGTCGAAGATATTACAAAAAGAGGATCATATGAGGTGAATAATGGTAAAGAGACCGTGTTGTCGGGAGATATCAACTTGAATTATGCGCATTCCTTTAACGAAAAGCATAATATCTTTTTTAATGCAGGATACACGATTTCTGAGACAAAATCGCGGGAAGTGATACATTACATGACAGGTTTTCCTTCGGATAAGATGGAGGATATAATGTTTGCTCTTGGATATACGGAGATGTCAAAACCACAAGGGCAGACAAGAACAACTCGTGATCTCGGAATTTTAGGTATGTTCTCGTATACTTATTCGGATCGTTATTTGTTTGATGCGACTTATCGGGCAAATGCTGCTTCTATGTTTGGAAAAGATAATCGTTGGGGATCCTTTTGGAGTTTAGGTTTTGGGTGGAATGTGCATAAAGAAGCTTTTGCTCAAGAGCTTTCTTGGTTGAAGTCATTTAAAATTAGAGGGTCTTTAGGCTTAACTGGCAACCAGAATTTCAGAAATAATAATTCTATTGCTATATATCAATATAATTTGAATCATTTCTATAATAATTTGGTTGGTAGTGAACTGAAAAACATGGAGAACCCGAATTTGAAGTGGGAGAAAAAGATGGATTACAACTTGGGGCTTGATGCAGAGGTCTTTGGCCTTTCTGTACGTTTGGATTGGTATAATTCCCTTTCGGAAAATAGGGTCTCCTCTATGCAAATATCACCTTCCACGGGATTTTCTTCTGTTTTTACGAATTTAGGTAGTGTACGGAATACAGGTGTCGAGTTGTATTTGGCTTATACTTTATGGAATTCAAAAGACGGTTATTTCCGGGTGAATGGTTCTGTCGTGCATAATAAGAATAAGTTGGAAACTTTATCGGAAGATATGAAAGGGTTGGATTCCGACTATGTGGAAGGTGAGGATATGAGTGCGATTAAAGCAGTATATTCTTATGGGATTGATCCGGCAACAGGACTTGAAATGTTCAGGAAATTGGATGGAAGAAGAACTTTGGTTTGGGATAGTGATGATAAGATTGTTGTGGGTGTTGAAGATCCAAAATATCGGGGGGTATTCGGGTTTTCCGGTGAATATAAAGGTTTTGGTTTGAGTATGAGTTGTCGTTTCTTGGGAGGCGGACAAATGATTAATCAGACACTGATAGATAAAGTGGATGCAGCTCCGATTAAATATAACGTGGACCGACGGGTTTTGTCTGAAAGCTGGATGGTGGCAGGTGATCACGTGCATTTCGTCAGAAGAATTCCGGGAACGCCTTATCATACATCATCTTCGGAGTATATTCCGGTTGGAGGAGGAGCCGCTCCTAGTTCTACACCGGCAACATCTCGTTTCGTGCAAGACCGCAAGGAGTTAGATATATCATCTATTTCAGTTTATTATGATGTAAACCAAGGATGGATTAAGAGAGTTGGAATGGAAAGAATGCGCTTTACAGTATATATGAATGATGTGTATAAATGGTCCTCGATGGGGGTGGAACGAGGAACGGATTATCCATTTGCTCGTGCCTTGTCCTTCCAGTTATCACTCACTTTTTAATGAATAATTCTAAGAAAAAAGATATGAGATCAAAAATATTAATCATCGTTTCCTTCTGTTGGTTTATACTAGTATCCTGTGAGGATTGGCTTACGGTTGCCTCGGATACGGAAATTGCAAACGAACAGCAATTCCAGGATCAACAAGGTTTTCAAGATGCTGTCATTGGGGTATATCTCCAGCTTACGGGAGCATCTCTTTATGGACAAGATTTGACTTGGGGATATTTGGAGTTGCTGGCACAGAATTATGAATTGGTGGCTTCTTCTTCTTATAAGGCTTATTTCGAGTATGATTATGAAGAGGCTTCTGTGGCTGGGACAATTAATTCCATTTGGGCTGCAGCGTATAATACGATCGCTAATATAAATAATATTTTGAAATGGGAAACTATTAATGGAGGATGTATGAACCCGGCGATAGATTCGTTGGTAAAAGGAGAAATGTTGGCTGTACGAGCATTATTACATTTTGATTTGGTACGGATGCATGGAAAAGGTAATTTGGAAAAGCATCCAGAATATTTGGATGAATTAAGTATTCCGTATTCCACGGAGTTTAAAAAGGAGACTCCTCCTCGCTATTCTTACGGGAAAACATTGGAATTGATCATTGCGGATTTGTATCAAGCTATTGCTTATTTGGAAATGGATCCTGTATGTGGTCAAAGAGAAGAGAGTTTCTATGACAAACTTTATTTTGGCGGTTTTGTGAGTAAGGAGGCTAAAGGGCGAGATGATCGAATGAACTATTATGCGACAAAGGCTTTGTTAGCTCGGGTTTTGATGTGGCGAGGAAGAGAAGAGGATAAGCAGGAAGCTTATGCGTTAGCAAAGGATATTTGTAAAGAAAAAGATAATGGATTGGCCTTTTTGATGTACGATAATTATGTTGGTGATCCTCTGTGGTATAAGCGAGATGTTGATATGTATATGGAGTGGTTGTTTGCTCCCCGGGTGGATGGCTTGCGCTCTCTGATAGGTAACACTTTCTCTGCCGAAAAGATCATTAGTACGACGTTTTATTGGTCTAAGGCATCTGTATGGGAACGATTTGAGTTACCGGATTTGGATGTTGATTACCGGTTCCGTAGTTGTCTTTTGGCAGAAGGTCCTGCTCTGAATAACTATTCTATTTTGAAAAACAGGAAAGCCACGGAAGAAGAGATGCCGACAGTTCGGGAAAGAACTTCTGTGATTCGGTTACCAGAATTGTATTATATCATGGCAGAATGTTGTATGACCTCCTCTGAATTGTATAATAGAGAAGAGGCTGTTGAATTATTGAATGAAATTCGGACTGCGAGAAGTATTCCGGCATCTAAGATGTTAGATGCAAACTCCTTATCGGATGCGGAAATTATAAATGAAATTTCTAAAGAGTACAGGAAAGAGTTTGTGGGAGAAGGAGTTCAATTTTATTATTATAAACGATTGGGTATAGAGAATATATCTGGTTATGGAGAGTTAATGACTAATTTGCAATATGTTATTCCTTTACCCAAATCAGAGGATAACTATTTGAAATAAACGAATGTTGAATTTAAATGATTTATATATATGTTTACTAGAAAATATACGATTAGGGGGCTTTTGATACTTGCAACCCTTACCTTGTTTTCCTGTCAAAAGGAAGGTCTTGTGGAATATCATGGGGGAGATTGTATTAGTTTCCAAAAACATTCTTCGTTTTTGTCTTTTCTGGGATATACCTCAGAGGTGGTATTGAAGGATACTTTGGCTGTAGATCTGGCCGTTGCGGGAGATAAAGCGGATTATGATCGCTATGTTTCAGCTATTGCGATTGAAGATGAGGCTGGTACAAAAGATAGTGACCGGAAAACAACAGCGAAACCTGATGAGTATCGTATTTTAGGAGGAGTTGTGAAAGCGGGTGAGATTTATGGTAAATTCGAGATAGAATTTTTAAATAGTGAGCGTTTGGCAACTGAAGATTTAAAATTGCGAATTGCGTTGCAACCTTCCGAAGATTTTGAATTAGGTTTAGCAGAAAATACGGAAATAGATTTGAGCTGGACTCGTAAATTATTACAACCGAAGACTTGGTATACTATGGCAAAATATTTTTGCTCAACGTACAGTACACGAGTTTACCAGACGATTATTACGGTTACGGGGTTGGATGAAATTCCGGATGATATGTCTCGAGAGGAGTTGCGGGTGTGGGGACGAAAATTCGGTGACTACGTGAGAAAATATGAAGAGGATAATGGGAAACCGATGCTACATGATGATGGTGTTGGAGCAGGAACAATTATTATTCCTTTATTATAGGTCTAAAATGAATGTAAGTTATGAAGAAAATTAATTGTATATATAGTTGGGCTATCTTTATGCTCGGGATTATATTTTCCTGTTCATATGATGATAAAAGTATTTCAATAGGAGAAGAGTTACCGCAAATTATTATTGATACCACCGGGGTGTCAGATGGGGGAGAAAGATTGTATGTAGTACGTGATTCAATTCTATCTATACACCCGAAGATTGTGTATGAAGGGGCTACGGATGATGATTTCGAGTATGAATGGCGTTTAGGTGTAGAATTGAGTAGTGGAAATGGAACAGGAGATTATATTGTACTTTCAACAGAAAAAGATTTAGATTGGAAAGTCGATATTTACGCAACACCAGCTTATCAGTATTATCAATTGTGGTTTCGGGTGAAGCATAAGGAAACGGGGGTTATTGCTGGGGTGCATTGGAGTCTTGGGGTGAGTGTAAACGTGTTGAAAGGGTTCCTTGTGATAGATACGGATGATGATCGGACGTGTGATTTTACGGTTATTCAGGATAGTATGTTTAATGCTATGTTGTGTCATTGGTTTACAGCAGATGGGGTAGGTGTACCTACTAAATATGACCGGAATGTTTATTCTAAAAATCATGGGTATAAATTTGATGGGATTATTAAGAATATATTTCACCAAAAGCTGTATAAAGGAACAACTCTCGTTGACTATATGCATGGTTATTCGGATAATAACCGGATTTTCAGGATGGAAACGAGTAACTTTAATATTGTTGCCGAGGGGAAAGATTTATTTTATGATCCAAGTGTGGAGTTAAATATTGATAATTATTTGGATTTTGGCCCATGGAGTAACGTGAAGGGTATTTTGATCAACGATGGGAAATTGTATCGTAGGGAAAATGAAGAGAGTGGGGCTATTGACATTCGCAGATTTGGAAATTCACAGAAACAGATTTGCCGTATTCCGGCGCAGGTATGTGGAAATGACGATATGGTCTTTTTTAGTGAGGAGGATGGAAAATTTTATTGGACGAGTGTTGTGGATTTTAATGATGAACAAGCTCCGCGGCCTTGTTATACCGTATCTGGAGCTTTATTTGATCCGAATGATATGAAGGGATATAAAAATGTGCTTGCACGGGAGTATTTCCTTTCAGAATTCCGTTTTATCCTGGAAAAGAATGGCAAGTATGTCTTTTGCACCATTAATCAATGGCAAGAACCGGGTCTGTTTTTTGACCTGTCTGATGCACCGGATATCGATAAAGCTATTTCTTTTGAGATTGCCACGTATAATAAAATTATATTTTATGCTACACCAGATAAAGTTTATGCGATTACCTATGCTAGTGATTTGCAGTATCATGAATTCTATGATCCAGTAGAACCTATTCAAGCGATCTATTTGAATCGAGGTTCGTATGATTCGTCAATGGCGAACAGGCATTATTCTTTGTTTGTTAACACGTATGATGGATCAGAAGGGAAATTGCATTTTATGCGATTTACACCATCTGGTGAAATAGATTATACCTATTATTATGCTGCTGGAATTCGTGTGTACGATGGATTCAAGAAAATTGTATGTATCGGTGGGCTCTTTTAATGAATGGTACGATATATGATGAAAGGGATTATATTTATAATATTTATAGTATTACCATACATCCTTTGTGGGCAGGGTATTCATTTTCAAGAGCTGGCCTTTAATGAAGCGATCGTAAAAGCTCGTCAAGAAAATAAATTTGTTTTATTGGATTGTTACACGAGTTGGTGTGGTCCGTGTAAGAAAATGGCCACAGAAGTCTTTACACTTAAAAAGGCGGGAGATTATTTTAATGATCGTTTCGTGTCAATTAAAGTCGACATGGAAAAAGGGGAAGGACCGGAGATTGCAAAAAGGTTTCAAGTAGGAACTTATCCAACATTTATTATTTTTAAAAGTGATGGTTCTATTGTCTCTCGTTTTTCCGGTTCGTGTGATATTGATGGTTTTATTGCTTTTGCAGAAGCTGGAATTAATAGTAAAGTTTCATATGATGAGCTGGCCAAAAAGTACGAGAGTGGTAAAATGAAGGACAACGAGATATTTACTTATATCAGAGCGTTGAGTGCTGGAGGAGAGTATAAATTAGCTGTTGAGATTGCTAATCGGCTACTTGTTTCGGCTAAAGAAAGAAGGAAGATAAGTAAAGACTACTGGTTTTTGTATGAGGACAGGGTGATTACACCTATGGAATCGGAGCATTTTGATTTTATTATACAGAATAAGAGTAAGTTTGATAAATTGATTGGGAAAGAACGGGTAGAACAGAAAATTTTTACCATTTATCGTAATTATTTGTATAACATTTCTGCTGGAAATGTTATTGGAACGAAAGTTTATGACGAGAAAGTTGTTCAGAAAATAGAAAAGGATGCTTTGCTGTTGGAAAAGAGTGTACAAACATCTCTTTTGGCTTGGTGTTCTTTTGCTCGTGCCCGGAAGAATCAAGATCCGGACCGGATGTTGGATGAGTTGGCAAAGTTTGTAGATGAGCTGCGGGCGGAAGACCTGTGGGGAATAACTTCGGCTTTTAGAGGAGGATTACATTCTGTACAAAATAAGGAAAAATTGAGAGAAGTAGGAAAAAAGGTTTTAGTTAAGGCTGCAGAAAAAGATAAACAAACTTATATTAGTAGCTATGAACTTGCCGAGGGGAATTTATAGTATGTTGTATTAAAGTAAGGGAACGGTTCAAGCGGAAAATTTCTGGTTGGACCGTTTTTTCATTCTCTACTTGTGGTCTCAGATGTTAAAATTGAGATTTGTACTTTTAAACTTTGCCGGGGCGCTCGTGTCTATTGGTCGATAAATACGACTTTTTTAAATTTTCTTTTCTGTATTTATCCCTTTTCTATGGGCATTCTAACGGATGAATATCCCAGTTCTCTGTTGGTTGGCAGACTGTTAGGCGACAGTTAGGCGCTATCGCCCGATTGTCGCCCGATTATCGCCCGCATATAGCCGCCATTTTAACAGGATATAAGTAAAAATAACATTGTCGGGACTCGGATAATGGAAAGCAATCGGGTGGCAACAGGGGAGCAACGATAAATTTTCGTGGCTACGTTGCCATAGGAATTTCCATAGATTAGGGTATATAGTTACATTTTTGATGAATTTATTCTCATGTTGCTGTTTGCTTTGTTTAAAAATGTTGTATATTTGTGACGCATATCATATTCGAGGGAGCAGTAAACCTGCTTCAATTTCAGTGGCAGGCATTTTTTTGTCTGCTGCTGTTGCCGATATTCGGTTCCGTACCCCCGTGGGGAGCATTAATGTGTCCCCAGCTTCCTCGAAGTGATATGCAACGGGTCAGGCGGGACCGTTCTTTTTGGAATACCCGTCTAAATTAATACATATTATTATGGAAGAAGATGTAAACCGTGTGTCTGCGGTAGACATGGAAGCACCCGGGCGGGTAGCCAATCAGTTATCAATTGAGGAGAAACAAAAATTGATGGAGTATTATTCGAAACAACTCGAAATGATGTATCCGATTGCGTCACCGGGAATGACGGATAAAGCGGGGCTTGTGACTCTCCAGAAAAGAAACACGAGATTGATTGAAATGTTGACATTATTCGATCGTTCGTGGGCAGATGAAATTTCGGTGATTCAAAAAGCTGTTCTGCAATATTTGGCTACCGAGGGTATTTCTAAAAAGGAGCGGTTACGGATTGTAGAAGTATGGGGCGATTGGACTACTTTTTTGTTAGATAATTCTCGCTTTCGGGTGTTGCTTGGTCGATTTTTACAATATCATCAGCGTCAAGCGTGTGAATTGAATGAGTTATTGAAAACGGAGAATATGGCGTTGAACGTGGACGGACAATCAATTAATAATCAGGATTATGGAGAATAGTGATTTTATCCCAGCATCGAATGTGTCGGAAAAATTTACAGGTGATGAATGTCTTTCCGATTCCTTAACCGAGAATCGTTTTTACCGACAAATGGTCGAGGATCTTAAAAAATGTAACGTGGATTTGGTTTCTGAAGATCCGTTGGAAACGATCTATAATTGTATTTGTCATCTCAATAATTTTTTCCGGGTACTTCGTCGTCCATGGAGTTTCGAGTGTGGAAAAATACAAAAAGCTTGTGCCTATTATGTCGCTAACGCTAAACAGTCAAAGCAAGAGAATGAGGCTGTTATTGATGCGTCAAATGGCTTTATATCTTCGATCTGTTATTTCACGGAATGGTATGATTTTATCTGTCAGATGCAACAATTCCTTTGTCATCAGGAAAAAGAACTGAAGTGGATGTTTAAGCAACAGAAGCAAAAAGTTGTCAGTAATGATAAACCTGTCATGGAAGCCACGACTTATTGTATGACCGTGGGGAATAGTGAAATCTATGGTGTGACGTACGAGCAACTCGAAGAACTTTACAAGACGGTCGGTTTATTCATCAAGCGAGAAAAAGCTCCTTTTGATTGTAATATTAAAGGGTATAACAGATATCCGATTAGTATTGATAAGAGTATAAATTTTGATGCACGTAAGGAAGTGTTTTTTGTTGAATATGGTCTTGACACGTTTGAATCCAGTTTGAATTGTATGTCGGCAGATCAATTGAAAAGGGTGGCGGATATTATTTATGAATTCTTGAAAATGTATGGAGAAAATGGAGATCGGAAGGTTTGTTGGGATGTTGCGGATTATTCTCCTGTCGTGTCTGGTCGGGAAATTTATTTTAGAGTGAATGAAGATTCCCGAGCTTCACATTTCATGACACCGCCTTATGTTCGAAAGCGTATTGATAAGGTGGAAGATCGGGGAGTAGAGATCAGTTACGATATTAATGTGAACGAATTGGAATCTGTAAATTTGTCTTTTGAAGAATTCATATCGTTTTATCGACAATTGGGGAGTTTTTTGAATTAGTGGGTTATAAAACGAGGGAGTCCAAAAAGTCATTTTTCAAACTCCCTCCCGGCTTCGCCGTACTCCCTCTATAAACAGAGGGAGAGTTGAAATACTCTCTTTTTTCGGGAAGAGTCACCAGCTCCTCCTCTGTTTATAGAGGAGGTGGCACGAAGTGACGGAGGAGTTTTTTGAATTAGTGAGTTATAAAACGAGGGAGTGATTATATTTAATCACTCCCCCGTTAATGTTATTTGTAGTACCTTATTTCTTTTTCGGCATTTGTTTCATCCGTTGTTCCTGCATCCGTTGCATATCTTCCAATTTCTGTTGGAATTTGGATTTCTTCACGGGTTTTGTTTTGGCGAGTTCTATTTGTTTCAATAATTTCTCGTCGTTTACGAATTTCCGGATAGCCCAAGTCTGAACAATCGTGATCAACGTGGCGATGAAGTAGTAGTAACTCAAACCGGATGAATAACTGTTGAAGATGAACAGGAACATGATCGGCATGATGTACATCATCGTTTGCATTCCTTTCATCTGGTCATTCTGCGGTTGGTTCTTACTATTGTACCACATGTACAAGATGTTCGTGATTGTCATTAACAAACAGAACAAGCTGACATGGTTTCCGTAGAACGGGATGGTGAAGGGCAGCGTGGCGATGGAATCGTATGATGCCAAGTCGGTGGCCCACAGGAAACTCTTCTGGCGCAGTTCGATGGCTCCGGGGAAGAAGTAGAAGAGGGCGATCAAGATCGGCATCTGCAAAAGCATCGGTAAACATCCTCCCATGGGGTTCACTCCTGCCTTTTTGTACAATTTCATGACAGCTTGCTGGCGTTCCATGGCCTTATCGGCAGGGATTTTCTTGTTGATCTCGTCAATTTGCGGTTTCAAAACTCGCATCTTGGCCTGTGACATATACGATTTGTAAGTCAGCGGGAAAAGAACAAGTTTAATGATCAGGGTTAATAGTAAAATGATAAGACCGTAGTTCAAGGTCACGTGCGATTCCAAGAAGTTGAAGATTGGAATTACGACGTAACGGTTAAACCAAGCGATCCATTTCCAACCCAAGTTAATCAACTGGGGAAGTTCAATATCTTTGCCGTATTCTCTCAAGACCGGATAGGAGTTCGGACCGAAAAAGAAACGCATATCGTATTTTTCAATGGCTTTCCCGGAGTAAGGTAGTGAAATTTCAGCATCTGCCGTTTTCAAAAAGCCCGGGTTCGTGTTGTTGGCCGTGGAGACCAACACGTTCGGGAATGACTCTTTTGCGATAAGTACGGAGGAAAAGAACTGTTGTTTGTAAGCCACCCATTTCACGCTCGTAGGCAAGTCTACTTTCTCGTCTCCAGTCAGGGAAAGATGTTCTACATCATTGTTTGAGAAGTTGTAGTACACCCCGGTATAGCGGCTTTCAAAGTCTCTACTTTTTTCAAGTTGAGGCATATCCACTCCCCAGTATAGCGTGAGAAAGTTCGTGTTCGAGGCAATAACGTCATTCAGATTGTACGTGTTGATGTTGAAATCAACCATGTAAGAATCCGGGGCTAATTTGTACTCGAATTCTAGGTATTTATTTTCGTCCACGTAAGCACGCATCGTAAGCACTTGTTCGGCCGCCTCGGCATTCAGTTCTTTTTGACTCGTGTTTGGAACGAAAACCAGATCTGCCGTGTTGATTTGCTTGTTCCGGGCGTAGAAGTTCAGGCCCATGGAACTTTTGTGGTCTTTCCACAGAATCAGCGGGAGAGAGTCGTGTGTGCGGTATCCTTTTAGATCAACATAGTCAATGCATCCCCCTTTGGTGTTGATGTGTAATTTAATTTTATTATTTTCCAGGGTGTATTGTTCTACCGGCAGAGAATCTTGTTTGAAAATGGCCTCTGTTCCGGCTTGCAGTGCTTCTGTATTTTGTTGTTGTGCTGCAAAATCTGCCTGACGTTCTTTCTCCAATGCAGCGGCCCGTTGGGCTTCAACCCGTGCAATGGAGTCCCGGACATGCATGGCTTTCAGTTCCTCTTTGGAAGGACTCATGAAATAAGAGTAGCCGATTAGTATGAGCGCAATGACTACTAAACCGGTTATTGTATTTCTATCCATATTTTAGTTTTAGGTTTTTAATTTTTAACTGTTATCTTTTAGTTTTTATCTTTTAACTTTTATGATAGACAGGCTTTCACAAACGCCACGAATAGAGGGTGCGGGTTTGTTACCGTACTCTTGTATTCGGGGTGGAACTGTGTACCCACGAACCATTTATGGGTCGGGATTTCCACGATCTCAGTTAATCCCGTGTCCGGATTAACTCCTGTCGTGATCATACCGGCTTGTTCGAATTGTTCGGTGTATTTGCCGTTGAATTCATAACGATGGCGGTGTCTTTCCTCAATATCTTTTGTCCCGTAGGCCTCAATAGCTTTAGACCCTTCTTTCAACACACATTTGTATGCTCCCAGACGCATGGTTCCCCCTTTGTCTGTAACTTCTTTCTGAGACTCCATCAAGTCGATGACCGGGTATTTGGTTTTCGGGGCCATTTCCGTGGAATCGGCTCCGTCCAAGTGCAGCACGTTACGAGCATATTCGATAACGGCCATTTGCATTCCTAGGCATATTCCCAGGAAAGGGATATTGTTGGTACGGGCATATTCGATAGCAAGAAGTTTTCCTTCAATTCCTCGTTGTCCGAATCCGGGAGCCACGAGAATACCGTCAACATCTTTGAATATGTCACACACGTTTTCCACGTTGATGTCGTGCGCACTGTGTACCCATTTAATATTTACCTTACAATCGTTAGCCGCTCCGGCGTGGATAAATGATTCCACGATAGATTTATAGGCATCGTGTAACTCTACGTATTTCCCGACGAGGGCGATGGTGACTTTGCGATTATAGTTTTTGAATTTGTACAGGAAACGTTCCCATGATTCCAAGTCCGGTTCGTGTTTTAAAGGTAATCCAAGCTGGGAAAGAACGATTTCATCCAGTTTTTCTTCCCGCATTTTGATCGGTACCTTGTAAATCGTGTCAACGTCTATGGATTGGATAACGGCTTTCGGGTCAACATTACAGAAAAGAGCAACTTTTCTTCTCAGATCAGAACCCAGTTCATGTTCGGTGCGCAACACGATGATGTCCGGCTGTACCCCGTTTTCGAGAAGGGCTTTAACCGAGTGCTGCGTGGGTTTGGTTTTCAACTCGCCTGAGGCACTCAGGTAGGGAACCAAAGTCAAATGGATGAACACGGATTTTTCGCCCAGCTCCCAGCGTAACTGGCGAACGGCCTCGATGAACGGTAAGGATTCAATGTCTCCTACCGTACCCCCGATTTCCGTGATTACCACGTCGTAATCCCCTTTTGCCCCGAGGAGTTTTATATTTCGTTTGATTTCATCCGTGATATGCGGGATGATTTGTACTGTTTTGCCTAGATAATCACCGCGACGTTCTTTCGTGATCACGTTTTGATAGATACGCCCTGTCGTGATGTTGTTCGCCTGGGACGTCGGGATATTCGTGAACCTTTCATAGTGTCCCAAGTCCAGATCGGTTTCTGCCCCGTCATTGGTCACGTAACATTCGCCGTGTTCATAAGGATTCAAGGTTCCGGGATCGACATTGATATACGGGTCCAATTTCTGGTTTGCAACTTTATAACCTCTTGATTGAAGCAGTTTTGCTAATGAGGAAGCAATAATTCCTTTTCCTAAAGAAGAAGCAACTCCACCCGTAACGAAAACATATTTTGTTGACACGATATAAATATTTTATAGTTATTTCTATATTATACATCCAACGGTTTGAAAATACTTGAACTTTTTGTTATTCAATGAATAACAATCAAATGGAACAAGTATGTTGAAACTTAACGACAAAAGTAAGAAAAAATATCATACAAACATAAAAAGAGGCACTTTTGAAATGCCTCTTTTTGTGTTTGATGGTCTCAACTTAAATCATGCCATCGATGAGTCTCAGTTTTTCTTGCATCAATGCCAGTTTGTGGCGAGCGCTCTCGATCTTGTTGGAAAATTCTTTGACCAGACTCTCGGAATTACTTGATTTGGAGAAGAATCCAATATTGTTTTCCCAAGCGTGAAGGTCTGTTTCCAGTTGCTTGATCTTGTTGACTAATTTTTCTCTTTCTTGAATGATCTTGCTGTCCTTGTCATCACTGTTGTCGAACGTGTTGATTTTGGACTTGAATCGTTCGATGTTTTTCTCGAATTCGTCGATGTCAAGCTGATCAAAGTGATCGTTGATTAGTTTACGGAATTCGTTTTGAACGGTTTCTTTTTCTTTGATCGGAACAAATCCGATTTCAGCCCAGCGGGTTTGGAAGGCTTTCAATGCTTCGATGTCATCATCGTTATTACCGGTCAATTTGAAATTGCGTACTTCTTCGATCAGTTCTCGTTTCAGTTCAAGATTCTTTTCCTGATCGGAAGAGACATGTTTGAATTGAGCTGATTTTCGATCAAAGAAATGGTCACAGGCAGACCGGAAACGGTTCCATATCTTGTTGGATACTTTTTTGGATACGGGGCCGATTGTTTTCCATTCTTTTTGGTACTCGATGATTTTCTTCGTGGTCGTAGCCCAATCCGTACTATCCTTTAACGCTTCGACTTTCTCGCAAAGTTCTATTTTCTTGGTCAGGTTTTTATTCTGCAAGGTCTGTATTTCCTGGAAGTATTGACGTTTTCTCTCGAAGAAAGCATCGCAAGCAGCCCGGTAACGTTTATACAGGCGATTACGCTCCTTGATCGGAATTGTCCCGGCATGTTTCCATTCGGTTTGCAGGGCAAGAACGGTATCCGTGGCCACGTTCCATTCGGAGAGTTTTTCGAAGGAAACAGATGCGTAATTTTCCAGTTTCACGCAAATCTCTTCTTTGATTTTCAAGTTGTTGTCCTGTTCTTCCCGGAGGTTATCGAAGAAACGGTGGTAAGCGCTGTTGATCTTGTCCGTCACTTCTTTGAATCGGTTCCAGGTTTCTTCTTGAACTTCTTTGGCAACCGGTCCGATCTCTTTCCATTGCGAATGGAGTGATTGCAGTTGTCGAAAGGCATTCCCGATGTTATTGTCTTCGAGTAAAGCGTTGGCTTGTTCAATCAAGGCATTCTTGGCATCTAGGTTTTTTTTCAGATCAAGATCCCGCAACTCCTTGTTAATTTTGATATAATTGAAGAAGTTCTCCACGTGATGGTGATATGTTTCCAGCAAATCACTTGCTTGAGCTTGCGGAACCATACCCGTGTTTCTCCATCTGTCTTGCAAATTTCTGAAATCTTGGTATGTTTTGTTCAGTGATTCCTCGTGTTGAATCAGATCTTTTAACTCCTCGATAATCTGGAGTTTTTCTTTCAAGTTCTGTTCTTTCTCGCCTTCCAGCTTTTTGTAATATTCCGATTTTTTCTCCCGGTAGGTTCTATACACGCTATAAAAGCGTTCCTTGGAATTGTCCTGATAGTCGAATGTCTCGGCCGGACTCCCGTCTTTGGTAAAATCGGCTAATGCTTTATCGTATTCTTTTTGGTACTGGGCCTCGAAAACTTGGGGTAGGGAATCCAGCACCTTCAGGCGTTGCACGGGGAAATCGTCGATTAAAGACTTCATGTGAGAAATAATCTCGTCCGTGTTAAAACTGGAGAAATCCCATGCCGGAACTTCCTTTTCGGGGGCTTTCTCTATCGGTGTAGGTTGACCCTGAACTGAAACCTCTTCTTGTGTTTCATCATTTAAAGTATCCGGAGAAATTGGCTCGTTGTTATTCAACTCTTCGGCTTGTTGTAAGTTTTCTTGCTCCATAACTGTTCGTATTTTTACGCATTCAACTCACGAAATTAATGATTAATTCTGATAATGCCAATTTATAATGAGTAAAAAAAGCGAGAGGAAGTTCTTTTTGGATTTCAATTGTAAAGCACGTATCTTTGACATTTATAATTGATGCTTATGTTTTCGTATATTCTGTATGGTTTTGTATGGTTGATTAGTTTTCTTCCGTTCCGGGTCCTCTATCTGGTGGCGGATTTGAACTATTTGTTGCTTTACTACGTGATTCATTATCGGCGTAAGGTTGTGAGGACGAATTTATGTAATTCTTTCCCGGAGAAAAGCTTGCGGGAGATCAAGGCGATTGAACGGAAATATTACAAGCATTTGGCTGATTTGTCTATCGAATTATATAAACTGTGGCATATGTCCGAGGGTTCGATCCGGAAACGTTGTGTGTTTAAAAACACGGAGTTACCGCAGTCGTATTTTGACGAGGGAAAGAGCGTGATCGGGGTGTTAGGGCATTATGGTAACTGGGAGTGGATGTCTTCATACAGTTTGTGGGAAACAGGTGCGGATTTTCTGGCCTTGTATAAACCGATTCGTGATAAAGTGACGGATCGCATGATGAAACAAATCCGTTCAAGGTTCGGGGCGGTACTCGTGGCAAAGGATGACACGTTAAGGGTTATCGCTCGTTACCGTTCGGAGAGTCGTTTGTTTCTGGCTGGTTTTATCGGTGATCAGACTCCTAACGGGCGTAATTTGAATTTCTGGACGCGCTTTTTAAATCAAGATACCCCGGTTCTACTCGGTACGGAACGGATAGCCCGGAAGTATAATATTCCGGTGGTTTCGGTGCGTATGCGTAAGGTGAAACGTGGGTATTACGAGGTCGAGTTCGTGGATGTGTGTGCCAACCCGTCCGAGTTACCCCAAGGGAAGTTGACGGAAATGCATACTCGATTGTTGGAATCTTTTATACAAGAAGAGCCGGAGTTTTGGTTGTGGTCGCATAAAAGATGGAAACATAAGAGAGTTGAAAACTAAAAGCTAAAAGTTAAAAACTAAAGGAAATTTAAAGTAGGGAATCAAAAAGCGTTGTCCTTGTGCGATGGAAATCTAAAATCATAAATCTAAAATTAGAATGGCGAAACGGGTAGCTGTTATTATATTGAATTGGAACGGGGAGAAGTTATTACGGGAGTTTTTACCTTCGGTCGTGAAGAACACGAATACAGATTTGGGGCGTGTCGTCGTGGTGGATAACCATTCGACGGATGGTTCCTGGATATGTCTGGAACAAGAGTTTCCGGACGTGGAACGGGTGCTGTTCGAGGATAATTTCGGATTCGCCGGGGGATATAACCGGGCAATCGAGATGATCGAGGCGGAATACGTGGTTCTTTTAAATAGTGACGTGGAGGTCGCTCCCGGTTGGTTGGAACCGTTGGTCGCCGTGTTGGACCGGGACGAGAGGGTGGCGGCCGTGCAGCCGAAGATATTAGCGTACCGGGATAAAAAGAAGTTCGAGTACGCCGGAGCAGCCGGGGGATATATTGATTATTTAGGATTCCCGTTTTGCCGCGGGCGTGTGATGGATACCACGGAGCAGGATGATGGGCAGTATGATGATGAGGTCGATGTTTTTTGGGCAACGGGGGCCTCTCTATGTATTCGGCGGGACGTGTACCGTGCGACCGGAGGGTTGGACGAGGCTTTTTTCGCGCACATGGAAGAGATTGATCTTTGCTGGCGATTGAAAAATGGAGGGTATACTTTAAAGGTGGTTCCTTCTTCTGTCGTCTACCATTTGGGGGGAGGCTCGTTGCCGATGAATCATCCGAAAAAATTGTTTTTGAATTACCGGAATAATTTATTGATGTTGCATAAGAATCTGTGTGCTAAACAGCGTAAGAAAATCTTTTTTGCACGAGTTTTGCTGGACACGATGGCGGGAGGGCTTTTCCTGCTGAAAGGTCAATGGTCCAACACCCGTTCGGTAATCCGGGCATACAAGGCTTTCCGGGAGATGAGAAAAGCCTATCCGGTTCCTGAAAGTTCCATGAGTCTTTCGGGAATATATCCCCGGAGTATCGTGTTGGATTATTTCTTGCGGGGTAAAAAGAAGTTCTCGGATTTAAATTTTAAATGATGGTAAATAAACCTTTGACATAAAATGTTGTCATAGGGGTGTAGGCTTTAACGATATGATTAGAAAGCATGAACGAGATAAGTGATGAAGATATTGTAAGAATGTTTCATTCCGGAAATGGAGAGGAAAAAGCTTTTCGGTTACTTGTAGGAAAGTATAGCGAGAGGCTTTACTGGCATATCCGTAAAATCGTGATAGGGCATGAAGATAGCGACGATGTGTTGCAGAATACCTTTATCAAGATTTGGAAGGGGTTGAGGGAGTTTCGTTACGAGGCGAAATTGTTTACATGGATGTACCGGGTGGCGACGAATGAGGCGATTAATTTTTTGAGCGAAAAACGTCGGAAGACTTATGGAAACTCGCAGGAGATTACTCCCATGCTGGAAAATCAGTTGGAAAGTGATCGTTTTTTCTGTGGGGATTCGATCCAGCGGGAATTGCAGAAAGCCGTGTTGAAATTGCCGGAGCGTCAACGTCTGGTATTTAATATGAAGTATTTTGATGACATGAAATATGAGGATATTGCCGAGGTACTGGATGTCGCCGTGGGAACGCTGAAGGCAACTTATCACAATGCGGTAAAGAAAATAGAGGAAAGTTTGAAGATTTCGGATACTTTACCCTCGTTCGAATAGTTATTGGATAATAGAAAATGGAAGGTTATGGATAATTTGGATGAGAAATATAAATCAAAGAACCCGTTCTCGGTGCCTGATCGTTATTTTGACACGTTGGGCGACCGGGTGATGGACCGGATAAAGGATGAGGAAGGGAAGACACGGGAAACGAGTTCGTTTCAGACGTTAAAACCTTATCTCGGTTTAGCGGGATTATTCGCTTTCGCAATGATCGTCATACAGTTGCTGGTCCCTAATCTGGTGGATGAAAATCGGATGTTGTCAAAAAATGGAGAGCAGGCGAACATGACGGCACAAGCAGAGGATGAGAATATTTTCGATGCGGATTTTAACCCATCTCGTGAAGAGATCATCGAGTATCTGTCACAAGAGACTGATCCGATTGAGTTTTTATACGCGGAGCGTAGGTAGAATTGAATGTACAAGCAAGATATATGAAAAAGATAAGTTTGATTATATTGATGGTCGGGTTTGGTTTTTCTTTATTTGCCCAAAGCGGGAAATTGAGTGAAGACAAACGGAAAGAGTTCGAGGCTCAAAAAGTAGCCTTTTTTACTCAAGAGATGGATTTGACCCCGGAAGAGGCCACTAAGTTCTGGCCTTTATATAACGAGATGCAGCAGAAAATTCGTGTCGAGAATGATAAAATACGAGATTTGACCTGTCGGAAAGATAAAAAAGAGGTCCCGGAAGTGACGGAACAACAAGCTTTGAAGAATTTGGAGATCATGTTATCTGCCGAACAGGCTGTACGAGATATTAAGAAAGAATATATCGAGAAGTTGACTAAGGCTCTGTCCGCCAAGAAAGTGTGGATGATGATTGAGGCCGAGCAGAAATTCCATCATCAATTGTGGAAGAAGATGGGGAAATATCCTGCACCCGCGCAGAAATAGTCGATCAAGTGGGGAAATTCGTGGCTGAACGTGAAAAAAAAGAAAAAAATCACGCCAAAAGCTTGCAAGAACAATAAAAAGCACTACTTTTGTCAGCGCAATTGGAGAGATGGGTGAGTGGCTGAAACCAACAGTTTGCTAAACTGTCGTACGGGATACTGTACCGGGGGTTCGAATCCCCCTCTCTCCGCCACCAATTTTGAAGCTCATTTTCGGGGCGTAGCGCAGTCCGGTAGCGCATCTGCTTTGGGAGCAGAGGGTCGCAGGTTCGAATCCTGTCACCCCGACAGATAGACAGCCACGAGAGTGACTGTTTTTTTATGTCTTTAATTCTTGTTTTCCTGTATTTTCCTTAGTTCTATTATGTCGTACAAGTCTTTTGGACGTCCAGCCTTGATCTTGCTATTAATTAAATCATTAAATGCGATTACCTCGTAAGAGAAGGTTTGACCGTTTATCGTGTTTGTTGCCGTGAGTCTTTGCTCGTAACATTCGGAGAAACTTCTGCCAGGATTAAAGGATGTGATCAATTCAATGTCGATGACTGGACTGATCTTGATAGATATGTTCTGTTGGCCTCGTTTCACGTCCTCTGGGAAATCATCAAATTCGTAACCAAGTTCATTCAAGGCCTCTCGTAAGGCCACGAGGTTTGAAGGTGTCGTGTCTATCCAAAAATCCACATCAGCCGAATGGCGTTGATAACCGTAAAAGTTTACAGCACCCCCACCGACCATTAACATCTCCACGTTGTGCTTTTGGGCTAGGGATATGAACATCCATACATCTTCATCGAAATCGAGACTCATACCTTGCGTTCTAGGATAAAGTTATTACTATGCTTTTCTCGCTTGGTTTGAAACTTGTTAATCTCCACCATTAAACGCAAGAAGAACAGGAACCTCTCGTTAGGGGTTCTCTCCCTAGCTTCTTTGTCTCGTCTAGCTTGGCTTTCAGCCTTTGTTTCAAACCGTATTTCCATGCTTCTCGTGTTGATTGATATACAAAGTTACAAAATATTCTGGTTCGTGGTGATCATCATGTTTGAAAATGTACCTTATTTCTATAAACACACACTCTACTTTCTATTCTCTGTCAATAGACAGCCACGAGAGTGACTGTTTTTTTATTTGAATAAAATACCTATCTTTGTCCTTATAAATTTAATACTTACACGAATGAAGATGTCTAAATAAACAAGTCGGTTGTAAAACCGGTAAAGTCTCCAAAGTCTACGTGATAGGAGCAGCGGGTTTTATTAATTGTTTTATGTGCAGCATACAATTGTCTTGAAGTTGTAGTGTGCCGACTTTTAATTTAGGAATCATGTGTACCATCCAAAGTATTCATTTGTTATTCCGAACAGGTTACGTGAAAACAAGTTTTTAAAAGAACTTGTGAGAGATTCGTGTACATGTTTCCGCCCGAAATAAGTCAATCCGGTATTCATTTTTTTTATTTGAAGTTTTATGAGTGAGATTATAGTGAAACAGGTTATGTATAGCCATGCAGATAAGGAACTTTTGTTTCAGAATATTAGTTTTCGGGTTCCGGACGGGAGTAAGGTTGCATTGATCGGGAATAATGGTTCGGGGAAGTCAACGCTGTTGCGGATGATTGCGGGTGATTTGCAACCCGTATCGGGAGAGATCATTGTCTCGGAGAAGCCTTATTATATCCCGCAGCACATGGGACAATTCGATTCGTGGACCGTGGCTGAGGCATTGCAGGTGGAGCGGAAAATAGAAGCATTGCACGCGATACTTGGCGGGAGTGTTGATGTAGAGTCTTTCACGATTCTAGGAGATGACTGGGATATAGAGGAGCGGAGTCGTTCGGCGTTGGAGTATTGGGGATTACTGAACGTGAAACTTGATCAAAAGATGTCTTCGCTGAGTGGGGGAGAGAAAACGAAGGTTTTTCTGGCAGGGATTCAAGTACATTCACCGGGGGTGATTTTGTTGGACGAACCGACGAATCATTTGGATAGAGGGAGTCGAGAGAAATTGTATGATTTGATTTGTCGGGGAAGTGCAACCGTACTCGTGGTGAGTCATGACCGGATATTGTTGAATTTACTGTCGACGATGTTGGAGTTGGAACGTAAAGGGATAGTGCTTTATGGTGGAAATTATGATTTTTATAAAGAGCAGAAAGAGATACATTTGAATGCACTGCGTGAGCAGGTCGAGGAGAAACAGAAAGAGCTACGGCTGGCTAAAAAGATTGCCAAGGATGCGGCAGAACGACAGCAGAAACGGGAAGTTCGGGGAGAAAAGCAAAGTTTGAAGAAAGGAATTCCCCGGATTATGATGAATACGTTAAAGAATAAGGCGGAAAAGAGTACTTCCCATTTGAGAGATGTGCATGAGGGAAAAATAGATGCGATTTCCATGACTCTTTCGGAAAGCCGGGCGGCCTTGCCGGGTGTGGAACAAATGAAAGTAGATTTCAACCCGTCGCGATTACACGAGGGAAAAACCTTGGTCACGGCTCGTGGCGTTAATTTCAGCTATGGCATGGAATTATTGTGGGAACAGGCGCTTTGTTTCGAGATCAAGAGCGGAGAACGTGTCGGTCTGGATGGAAAAAACGGTTCGGGAAAGACGACGTTATTAAAATTACTACTCGGACAATTGGAGCCGACGGAAGGCGTGTTGAACCGGGTGGATTTTAAATATGTGTACGTGGACCAGGAGTGTTCTTTGTTGCGGGACAATTTGACGGTCTATGAGCAGGCAGAATGTTTTAACGAGCAGAATATCCCGGAGCATGAGTTGAAGATGCGATTGAATCGTTTCTTGTTTCCCCGGGAGGTCTGGGATAAACCTTGTTGTAAATTAAGTGGAGGAGAGCGGATGCGTCTCGTGTTGTGCTGTCTGATGATCGGTAATAACACGCCTGACGTATTTGTGTTGGATGAACCTACGAATAATCTGGATATATTGAATATTGAAATTATAACTTCGACCATTAAGGATTATCGGGGAACAGTGATTGCTGTCTCGCATGACCGGAGTTTTATGAATGAAATTGGAGTGAGTAGGTATATAGAAGTATAAATTTCCAATTGTATCGGGGGAAATATTGACTAGGTTCTCGTATTTTGTTTTATTGTCATAAACCTCTTTTGAACTTTATCAATATTCGCCCCGATTATTCCTTTTTGTATTTTTCAAATGTCCTATTGATTGATCTCTTTCAGTAGCTCCCGGACGGCTTGTTCCAATTGTTGGTCTATTCCTTGCAGGAGTTTGTTCGGGTCATTTTCAACACGGGTGTCAGGTTCCAGTTGCTGGTGTTCTAGGTATTGGCCGTTGTTTGCCTTGATACCCATTTGTGGGATGCCGAACACCAACGTCGGGTCTTGCTGTGTTTCCCACCACACGAGTGTCATCGTGCCGGGGATGGGCATTCCGATGATTTTTCCTAGGCCTAGAGTCCTGTACCCGTATGGAAATCCATGACCATCGCTATAATTCCCCTCGTTGACTAATAAGATAGAAGGTTTGCTCCATTTGTTGAACGGTTCTACACAAACGTGTTGTCCGCGGGGAGAGATGTCCATGTATTTTTTGCCGCTGAATAGCGTGAGCAGGTCTTCATGTAGCCAACCGCCCGTGTTAAAACGGGTGTCTACGATGATTGCCTCTTTATTCCGGTTCATCCCGAGCGCTTCGGAAAAGACTCTGCGGAAACTGGGGGTGTTCATGGCTTCGACATGCACATAACCGATGCGTCCGTTCGAGAGGCTGTCGACGATGGAACGGCGTTGTGCAATCCAACGGTTGTAACGTAAGGCATGGTCGGAGGCGATCGGTTTGACGAACACGTTCCATTCATTGCGGGTGGAAGGATCGTAAAGAGTTAGTAGGGTACGTTCCCCGACAGTTCGGTTTAACAGATGTTGCCAATCTTGTCCTTTTCGTATGGGTTTATTATTTATCCTTAGGATGATAACGCCCGGTTTTACCCCTTTTTGCGGGAGATCCAAAGGACCTTGGTGTAATATTTCGGTTATTTTCACGCCATCTTCTTGAAACTTCTCGTCAAAGAAAGCCCCCAGTTTTCCTGTGATATTGTTTTCTTGTCGGGTATATCGGGTTCCGGTGTGCGATACGTTTAGTTCTCCCAACATTTCGCTCAACATTTCACTGAAATCGTAATTATTATTGATATGAGGCAAGAAACGTTGGTAGGTGTCATGATAATATTGCCAATCCGTGTTGTTCATATTCGGGTCGTAGAGTTTATCTGCCATCTGTTTCCAGATGTGTTCGAATATGTAATGCCGTTCTTCTCCGGGGCGCCAGTTGAAGTCTGCATTATAAGTAACGGGTCTGTTTTGCCCGGAATTGAGATCCAGAACTTGGATGCGCCCTCGTGACAGAATGAATAGTTTATGACTTGCCTCGTGAGGAATAAGTTGCCCACCTCCGTTTTTGAGGCAGAGGCGAGTACTCTGTTCTTGTAGGTCTTGAACCCAAAGGTCATATCCTTCCTCCGACCGGGCCGAGTAGTACAGTTTTTTACCATCAGGAGTAAGATAGAAATCTCCTACTGATGATGCACTCCACGTCAGGCGAAGAAGGCGGTCGGATAGATGCTCCAGCTCGAAGGGTGCGTTTTTGTCTTTTAGGGTATCTTGTCCGTAAAATTCCCGTTCTTCCTTCGTTTTCTTCCAGTTATTCCATTCCGTGGAGTTTAGGAAAAGGATGTAAAGATCGCTATTTGTTCCCCAACTTCCGTGATTCCGGTACCCGTTATAATCCGAACGATAGATAATTGCGTTTCCTTTCATCGCCCATTTGGGGGTATTGTCGTTGTATGCACTCCGGGTTAGATTGATCGGAGGTCGGGTTTCAGAGATGGGAAGTAAGGCCAAGTCGGAATTGTTCCACCCCCCGTTTTCAAAAAAACTGGCAAGAATGTGTTTGCTATCGGGGGACCAGCAATAATATTGGTCTCCGTCAACGTAAGAATAGTTGTACTTCCCGTCGAGTATGGTAATGGATTTGTTTGTTTGCAAGTTCAGTACTTTCAGTGTGGTACGGTTCTCGATGTAAGCGATGTATTTCCCATCCGGAGAATACTGGGGTTGGAAACAGGGAGCCTCTTTTGAATGGGTGAGTTGTTTCTCTTCCCAGCTCGTGGCATACGTGAATGCGTTGTCCTTGGGATTGGTTAGCGTGGAACAGAAAATATTCCAAATGCCATCTCTCTCGGCGGCATAGACAATGGAACGTCCGTCCGGGCTGAAATCTATTTGCCTCTCTTGGGAGGGCGTGTTCGTTATACAACGGGTGGTTGAATAATCAACAGAGGTAACAAATAGGTCTCCTCGTTGTATGAATGCAATCTCTTTCCCTTTGGGCGAAACTGCAATTTCTTGCGCTCCTGTCGTGAAATTTTTTAATATCTCCCGTGATTCTACTTGATCCGTCAGGATGGAGATATTTATTTTGCGAGCTTTTTCGCCTTCCCGGATGGTGTATATTTCTCCGTCAAAGGAGTAACAAAGCGTGCCGTCTACAGCGATAGAGAGCGATCGGACAGGATTTTTCGCGTGGAAGGTGATCTGGATAGTTGTGTCCGGATGTTGTAACGACATTTTCCAAATGTTGAAATCACCGGATTGTTCTGAAAGATAATAAACATCTTGTTCGTCAGGAGAAAATACGGGTTCTCGGTTTTCTCCTTTAAAGGAAGATAGCTTGCGTGTCTTCCGTTCTTTCTTGTTGTAGATCCAGATGTCTCTGGCGATAGATGAGGTGTGATGTTTTCTCCATGCATCTTCGTAACCTTTATAATCATGATAGAGAAACAAATTGTCGGTTTGGTTGACTGAAACGTTGTTCACGGGAAGAGAGATAATACGTTCTATCCGGCCGCCTTTTGCCGGGACACGATATAGTTGTTGCATGTTCGGGAACGGAAATTGTCCGTATTCTTTGTCAAAGCCGTTGGATGCCGTGAAATAGACTGATTCCCCGTCCGGGCTAAAACAACAGGGAATTTCCGAGCCAGATTGAAAAGTAAGTTGGGAAGGGGTTCCCCCAAGTGCGGGCATGATATAAATGTCTTGACTTCCTTCCCGGTCAGATTGAAAAGCGATCTGTTTGCCGTCTGGGGACCATATCGGATGCGAGTCATATCCGGGGTGGGTGGTTAATTGTTTGGCCAGCCCTCCTGAGATGCTGACCGTGTAAATGTCACCTTTGTACGAGAATGCGATGGTCTGACCGTTTGGAGAAATGGCCGGGTAGCGTATCCATAAAGGATGTTGCGATGTTCCGAGAGTAGGGAGAATACAAGATAGCAAAGCTACCAGTAAAAGGAATAATGGTTTTATCATATCGGAAATGTTTTATTCTGAGAATATAATAATTGCATTTGTGTTGTGTTTAGACGTGGCGATGGATAGCTCTCCTGCCCGATAGTACCGGTTGTTGCCTTTGTAGGAACCGTCTGCGTATTTCAGGTTCATTCCCCAAGGATCGTTAACCTCCATCCATACCGTGCCATCCACGATTTTGTAGCCTTTAACGACAAGAAAATGCCCGATAGTTCCGTTATAGAATTTATGGATATGGTATTCTGAGTTTCCATTCTTATCGAATGTCACGTATTGCATATCAAGACAAATAATGATAATATGCCCGTTCTTTAGCTCGTTCGTGATTTGCGTGACGAATTTATCTTCTATTGTCTCCAAGGTTATCATGGAGGTCGTGATGCCGTGGTGGTTCAAATAGGCTTGCACGTCTTGAGGGTACCAGGGAATGGAGCCGTCGATGGTACTTTTCGGGAATTCGTTTCTTGCTTCTTCAACCGAGTAGGGGAAAGAAGGATCGGTCCATAAAGCGGCCATAACCGCACATGTCGGTCCGCAGTTGTCGTTGGAATATGGTCCCGTGTCGTGTTGTTGGAGGTAATAGCCGTTCGAGGAATTACCGTTATTGGAATGCTCCTCCGCTATAAAATAGCCGAGTCCCCAGGGGATAGAATGGTCGTTGTTGGTAATCGTCACCTTCCATTGGGACTGGTCGGTTTTGTTGCCGGCTGTTATGGTGTAGGTAACGGTAGATTTGAAGTCCTGTTTACTGTTTCCGCTGATTTGTTCTTGATTGTTAACCGTGGCCGTTGCTCCTTCGGAAAGGGTGAATCGGGGGCAGAGATTGGTACCGCTTTTGATTGAAACCGGGACCTGCAAATAGATCGTTTTGTTGTCGGTGTCGATAATCCCTTCTCCCGAATAACCGTTGACGGAGAAGGTGAGCATATCGGTTCCTGATAAATCTTGAGTCTCGTTATCATCTTTATCTTGACAGGCAGAAAAGAGAAATGCTGCCGTGATGAAACATAGGAAATATAAAGTATTCTTTTTCATGGGATGATTTGTTAGATCAAGTCGTTACGGATGTGTCAAGAATTCCCGGGAAGTGATTTTGTACTTCCCGGGAACCTGTAATTGATGCTTTGTTTATACCGTCATCTTTGATGCCGATAACCACAATTTCGAGTGAAAGTTTATTCTCTGGAATATCCCGGATTCTGTTGCATATCCGGATTCATTTGGAATTGTTCTTTGGGGATAGGCAATATACACTTTGTGTAATCCCAGTTGATTTCTTCCGGGATCCCGTCTAAATGCCAACCACCTTTACGGATAATTGTCTGATTGTTACGTAGAGCATCGAAATAACGATGTCCTTCTCCAACCAGTTCTTTCCTGCGTTCTTTCAGGACTCTGTCCAGTGTAAATTCAGCATCGCTGACAGATTTATCCGGGTTGGCACGTGAAACGATGTCGTTTAGATAGCTTAATGCCGGACTTCTGTATTCGCCTCCCGCTTTCAGTCCGGCTTCTGCTGCAATCAAATATACTTCAGAGAGCCGGAATACCATGTAATTGTTTTCAACGGAAGGAACGCCGTAAGAGGTGCCGGGATATTTCATTAGCCAGTAACGGATATTTTGTTCTATCTCTTGCCCGTTATAAACTTGATCGAGTAATTGGCAGCGTATGTCATCCGGGTCTTCGGCCATGAGATCCACGAAATCTTTCGTTGCAACGATGTCCGCGTATCCCCACCAGTGCATACTGTATGCGAGTCCATCACGGCCCGGGTTATCCGAGGCGGAAAAAGCGATTTCGAACAGTGATTCGCTACCGAATTTGTTGTTTAATGCGAATTGAGCGGCATAGTTGTTCCGGGGGGCCAAATAGTATTGTCGATTTTTTTCTAGTTCCGTGATCAAGTCTTGCGCCGTTTCGAAGGCCTCCTTGTTTTGTTCGCGATATAAATATACCCGGGCTAACAGGGCTTGTGCCGCGTAGGCATTGATCTGTCCATTGTTTTTCTCGGAAGAAAGCAAGGGAATCGCTTGCTTCAATTGTTTGATAATAAAATCATAACATTCGACGACAGTATTACGGATGGGTTGTTCCGTTAAGGAAATTGCGTGATCCAGAATAGGAACTCCCCAAGAAGCTCCTTGATCTTTTGCATACGGGTAGCCGTGGGTGCGTAATAGGTCGAAATGTGCTAGGGCGCGAATCGCTATAGCCTGCCCTTTGTAATCGTTCAATTGGTCCGGGTCGCTTTGGGCATCGGTAATTTTGTTATTATCGATAGCTTGGATGATATTGCTGGCATTACGAATCGTGTACCACGGACGTCCCCAGAGCCCTCCGTTCCCTGTCGATTGGGTTGATTGGTCGAAAGTATACATGGTGTAGGGCGTTCTTCCTGAAATGTACAGGCATTGCATATCGTCTCCCTTTACTTCTCCGTAAAAATAGAGCGAGGCTGCATAATAGTATTGAGAAGCCATGAGTGCGTAGAGACCGTTAACAGCCGTTTGAGTTTCAGCAATTGTCGTGATTGCATTTTCAGTGACGACGGCATCGTCTGGAAATTTTGTTAAGAAATCATCCCCGCAGGATATAAAAAGGAGGGTGATCCAAGATATAATGAATAGTCGTTTCATAATTTTCACGTTTAAAGTTTAGTTTTATAATCCGATCTCTATACCGAAAGCATACGTCTTTAACGGGGGAACATTGAACTCTACTGTTCCGGTTAATTCAGGATCGTATTGGTCATAAGAAGCCCACGTCAACAAGTTGGTCCCGGAGAAATAAACACGTGCCATCGAAAGACCAAGAACATCGGTCCAACGTTTGGGTGCGGAGATTCCTAGGGTGAAATTTTTCAATCTCAGGTGATCCGTGCTGTGTATCCCTCTGGAAGAATGCCACCAGCCACCGTACTCTTGTCCTGCCACGTATCGGGGTATGTCGGTCTTGTCTCCCGGTTTCTGCCAGCGTCTCCGTAACTCGACGCTTTTATTTGTGTTTGCCGCGTGTCCGTCATCCTGTAATGCCCACATGGCAGCGTCGTATGAATGTCCGCCGAGCGAGAATGAGAAGTTGAAAGACAGGTCTGCGAAATAATACCGGAATGTATTTGTGAAACCTCCTGTTAGTTTCGGGTAGATATCTACCAGCGGGATGGATGCTGCGTCGTTCGGGTCATACACTTTTTCTCGTGAACGTACTCCGTCCTTCCCCTCTTGATTGGAATAATACATCGGTTTCCCGTTGTCCGGATCGACCCCGGCATATTCTCTCAAGCAAATTGTGCCATAGGAATAACCTTCTTTGCGGATGTAATAGTTGGCAGCGTAAAATTCGGATAAGTCTGCCAGTTTGATGATTTTATTTTTATTGGATGCCATGTTCAAGGCTGAGGACCACGAGAAGTTTGCCTTTTGAATATTGACGGATTTTATATCCAGCTCGAAACCTTTGTTTTCCATTTCTCCGACATTATCGAGGATCGTACCGAAGCCCGTGATTGAGTTTACTTGGCGATCTAGTAATAAATCTTTTGTCGTTCTCTTGTAGTAGTCGAATGAAATATTCACTCGATCGAATAAACTCAAATCGATGCCGAAATTCAGGGAATAGTTCTTCTCCCAACTCAGGTTATCATTGGCGATGACCGATTCTACCATGGCCGGTTTCTCGTTATATGACCAGCTCGTGGAGTAAGAACCGTAGAATCCGTACAGGGAAACGGGAATATTTCCGTTAACACCGTAAGATAATCTGATCTTGGCATCCGTTAACCACGAGGAGAGGCTCATCATGAAGTTTTCCTGCGAGATACGCCACGAGCCGGAGAGAGCCCAGAAATTGTCCCAACGATTATCTTTTTGTAAACGAGAGGAACCATCCCTACGGAAGCTGAAACTCAAATAGTATCTTTGATTGTAGTCATAGTTTACGCTTGCAACGTAGGACAGCATGGCATCTCCCTTCTTGGTTTGGCCCACGGATACCGGTGTCGAGGCGTTCGATAGGGTATTGTTTTTCGTGTTTGCGTAATTTTTAGCCTCTCCGAAAAGGTCATCGTGATCCCAGTGTTGTACCTCGTAGGCGATGGTCGCATCGACGTTGTGTAAACCGAACGAGTTGGAGTATGCTAACCGGGTATTCGAGTTGTACCGGATATTTTCAACCATCCACATATCTCCTTGTCCATTCATGGCAAGTCCGTCGGAACTGAGCGGGGAGAAGTAACGGAAATCTTTCGTGTAGGTGTAATCCACGTTGAATGATGTGGACAATTTGAGGCCCTTGATAATTGTGTACCCGGCTTCGAGTGATGCGAATGTTCGGGCAACCTGCGTGTAGTAATCGTTGATCGTGTTCTCGTAAAGAGGGTTTAGATTGCCGTTTAACGGGATATTCGTGTTATACGTCCCGTCCTCGTTGTAGATCGGGACAGAAGGTGTTAAGCTGTACTTGGACGTGTACATGGCACTGGAATACCACTGTCCCTCGGGTGTCGCTTTGGATTTGGTGACAGATAACAGGGCGTTCATGGCCAGATCGAAACGTTTATACGTGTTGGAAAAATTGAAATGTCCTCCCAGACGTTCGAATCCCGAATTAATGGACACGCCTTCCTGTTTGGTATAACTGATACTTCCGGCGAATTGAGTATTCGAATTACCGCCCATCGCGGAGAAATCATAGCTCTGCTGGTGGCCCTTGCGGAATAGCTCGTCAAACCAGTCGGAATAACCGTTTGCCGGTTTTGACGCGTAAATGTCAGCTTGTTGGTCTGCGTATTCTGCCGCGGCTTCCGGGGTAGCCCCTTCATCCAGCTGAGCATTGAGATAACCTTCCCGGATTAATTCCCGGCGTTCGTCTCCTCCCATGGTTTCCCGGAAAGTGTAAGCGAGATCGGAAATACCGTAGCTGGCTTTCAGGCTGTATGTTGTCTTCCCCTGTGATCCTTTCCTCGTGGTAATCAGAACGACCCCGTTGGCTCCCCTTGCCCCGTAAAGCGAGGCGGAAGCGGCATCTTTCAGAACCGTGATGTTTTCGATGTCGGCCGGGTTTAACGTGGAGATAAAGCCAAGTCCGCCCGTGTTCATGTCATTACTACTCATGTTGCCCGATGTGATCGGAACACCGTCCAGCACGTACAAGGGTTCATTGGATGCGTTGAACGAGCCGATACCGCGGATTCTCATGCTCACGTTCGAACCGGGTTGTCCGGAGTTTGAATAGAGAGATACTCCCGGGAGATTGGCTTCCAGCATTTGGGTAACGGACACTACCGGGAGACTTTTCATTTTATCCATGTTTACCACGGAAGCCGATCCCGTGTAGGATGATTTTTTGAAATCCCCGTATCCGGTCACGACAACTTCTTCAATGACCCGCGAGTCGTCTTCCATGATAACATTAAGTTGGTGATTTGCGGGTATCGGTAGATCTTTATCCTTCATTCCTAAGAATCTGAATTGTAAGATGTTGTCCGGGGCCGCTTTGATGGAGAAGTTCCCGTTGATGTCTGTCACCACGCCGGACGTGGTTCCTTTGATCACGATAGCAACGCCGATGATTGTTTCTCCTTTCGTGTCTTTCACGTTTCCCGTGACGGTAATCAATTCTTTCTTTTCTGTTTTCTTTTCTAAAACAACGATCTGTTCCCCGGTGATTTCATACGTGAAATTTGTTCCGTTGAAAATTTCGTCCAGAACGTTTTTGATCGGGGCGTTTCTGACTTGTATGGAGATGTTCTTCAATTGTTTGATCTGCTCTGTTTTGTAGAAGAACTTGTAAGAACTCTGTTGCTCTATTTTGAGGAATATGAGTGTCGCCTCGGCATTTTTCATGTTCAACGTGATGCCTTTGTCTTGCCCCATGGACGGGTAGGGGATAATGTAGAGCATACATGTCATCCAGGAAATAAAGAATATCCTGAAAATCCTTGAGGAACGATGTCCTTGTGCTTGATTTTTTTTCATAGGCTTGTCATTTTGTTAGTTTGTATTTGTGGATTTTATTTCGGATGAATAAAAATGGTATCTTGTTTTATGGTATAAGTGATATTGGCGCTTAATGAGATGATGTGCATGGCCTCTTGAATGTCTTCCCGATGGAATTTACCATTGAAACGATCGGAGGAATCGATCGAGGCGTTGTTGACAAATGTGATGCCATACCACCGAGATAGTTTGTCCAGCATTTCGTTAAAATTTTGATTGTCCAAGCGGAGAATGCCGTCTTTCCATTGGGTCATTAACTTGGCATCAATGTCCGTGATCGACATTTTTTGTTGTGGGGTATCTAGCGTGAGTTGCTGGTCCGCATGGAGAATGGCTTTTCTATGATAAGCGGTTGCTTGAATACATCCCTCGACAAGGATTATACTGGTTTCTGCCATATCTGGGTAAGAGCATATATCGAAAGAGGTTCCGAGAACTCGTGTTTCCAAGTTACGACTCTTGACGATAAACGGATGAAGTGAGTCTTTTTGCACCTCGAAATAGGCTTGTCCCGTGAGTTGCACGACTCGCTCTTTGCCCACGAAGTTCACGGGGAATATCAAGGAACTTTCGGAGTTTAACCATACTTTGGTTCCATCCGCTAACGTGATATTGAATCGCTCCCCGCGAGGAATATTTAACGTGTTGTAAATTTCTTGAGTGGCAACGCTATTATTTTTCTGGTATCTTATCTGGCGATCTCCGGATCGGTGTAATTGTGTTCCATCTTTTTCTTGAAGAGTCGTATCTGTGGTAATCAAATTAATTATCGAACCATCTGCACGTATAAGTGTAGGAGATTGGGAATGTTGTATTTGTGCGGAAGGTAATGGCTGTACGGGCGATTCCTGTTGAGTGGCAAGATAATACCCGATAGATAGAGAAAAAATGATGATCGCTGCATATTTGGGAATTTGGCGAAGATAGTTGTGGCGTTTCCCGCGTGGCGTCGATAAAATGTATTTTTGATATTGCCGGAATGCCTTTGCTTTTTCCTGTGCGGAAATAGATGCGTGGGTGGTTGCGTTCCAAAGCTGTTTGAACTGTTGGAAATATTTCTCGTGTGAATCATCCTTGATCCATTCTTTAAATGTCGAAAATTCTTCGGGGGATGCCGTGTCATTCAGTATATTAAATAGCATATCCTCGATGGAGTTTTGCGTCCCAAAGTCGTTCGTTGGGGAAGGCCTTGATGATTTGTCAGGGTTAGATTTTTGATCGAAATCACCATTTTTTATATTATTGTCTTTGTCGTGCATAACTGAAATTTTAAAGAAATCTATGAATCACCCATAATGCCGATTCATTAATGAGTCATTTAACGATATGACGCATTGAATTTCAGTATCCCCCAAAAAATAATAGTTAAAAATGTTTAAAGAAAAGAATGACTACGAGTAACCATTCAAGCTCTTTACGTAGGCGGGCAAGAGCAATTGTTAATTGGTTCTCAATTGTTTTCGTGGATAGATTTAATTGTCGGGCAATTTCTTGATGCGATTTGTGTTCGATCCTGCTAAGAATAAAAATTTCTTTACAACGGGGTGGGAGCTGGTCTATTGCTTCGTTGATAAAATGGTTTATATCTTTATTTATTAATTCTAGTTCGGATTCCGGTGTTTGAATCAGTTCTTGGAAATAAATGTCTAGCATGGAATGTTCGATATATTTTTGAATCACCGCTTGGTGGCGTATAGAACTGATACATTTGGTGTAAACCATTTTATACAGGTAGGAATGCAGGGAGGTTTTTATATTTAGGTCAGAGTGCTTATCCCATAGTTGAAAGAATATGTCTTGAATAATATCTTTGGCCGCATCCCGGTCATGTAGTAAGCGGTAGGCATAGTCTACTAACGGAATGTAATATTGATCAAAAAGAGTTTCAAAGCTCTTTTTATCTCCGTGTTGGAGTTGAAGGATATAGATTGATTCCGGCTGTTCAGTATGCTCCCGCATCTTGATTTATATATTAGGTTGGATACAAATATACTAAAATTTGATAATAATGAGTAAATAATTAAGTTGTAATGAAAAATGAAGGGGAAATAAGTATTCCTAGGTAGCATCATTCCGATCGGACCTCTGTACAGTAGAAAGTTCCTTTGAAGTTCCCTGTAGTTTCCTGAAATCGAGTAAACCAATTTCAGGAAACTACAATGCACGAATTTATTTTGTTTAGCCTTCCAGTTTATGTAGAGAACTAGGCGTAATCTAACCGTGAAGTAATCGAGAAACTACCTCTCGTTCGTTGCTTGTTCAGAGCTTAAGCGGAGTTTATTCTATCCGGGCTGCATGAGCCACGAGTAAGCTCTGAATCAGTTTCGAAAAAGAGGTACCTTCTCTCTTCATTCTCGGTAGGATTACCATTACTTCTTTTATTTTAATGCTCACATGGGGAGCCGGATAATGATTTGGTTTACATCTTGGATAGTGTTTCAAAAAGTGTGTAAATACCTTCTTTTCTCATGACTGCAAAATTATAAATAGTTCAATAAAATAATCTTGATTCTAAAAAATTATAAATAGGATATTTATAAATATCTGCATTTTGGGCTACCGTTCCCATGAGT